>Ga0208644_1001888_pt1 | contig 17089 bp, 32 predicted proteins | sample VirMetDEL_Nov_18_FD_184517 | JGI IMG/M metagenome (GOLD analysis project Ga0208644, IMG submission 184517) | Aqueous microbial communities from the Delaware River and Bay under freshwater to marine salinity gradient to study organic matter... | ecosystem: Environmental > Aquatic > Marine >... | reverse complement strand
AGTTTATGCCTCACGCAATTGCAGCAGATGAAATCATTGCTCACAATGGAGATCGATTTGATGAGAAATGGATACGCACTCGATGCCTGATGCATGGCATACCATGCCCATCAAAACTCAACTCGTATGATACTCTAAAAAAAGCGAGAGCGCATTTCCGTTTCAACAGCAACAAACTCGATTATCTCGGAAAACTGTTTTTCGATGAGGGCAAATCTCCGATCGGTTGGCAGGATTGGGTTGATATATGTTTGCATCGGAAAAATGATGCGCTGGATGAAATGGTGAAATACTGCAAAAAAGATGTTTTGCTGTTGGAGGATGTATTTCACAAACTGCAACCATATGTTGAGCATAATCAGCACGCAGGTGCATTTGGTGGATATGGCAGATACAGTTGCCCATCGTGCGGATCAGATGAGGTGAATCATCTGAGATTGCGATACACGAAAGCAGGCACTCCTAAACATCAAATGAGGTGCATGGCGAAAAATTGCAAAAGGTATTTCACGATATCCAATAAGGTTTACCAGCAACTGCGAGATGCGGAGTTTCAGGAGAAAATGCGCGAGGCAGAACAGCGAAAACAAGATCAGGAGAAACAGTAAATTGCAGAATGGAAATCACGTTGCAGAGATACAGCAGCAATCACGAATCAACAACAGGTATACTGCTGATTGATTGCGATTTCAGTTGCTACACTTTGGAGGATGAGTATCGCACGCGAAAGGTGAAAGGTGAAACTCGCATTCCAGCAGGCAGATATCGCATCACGCTGAGAGATGAGGGGGGATTCCATCATCGATATCTCACCAAATTCGGCAGCGAATTTCATTCAGGTATGCTGTGGATTCGGGATGTTCCCAATTTTGAATATATCCTCCTGCACATCGGGAATGATGATCAGGATACAGAGGGATGCATTCTGATCGGAAATACAATCAACAACAATCAAATCGGGAAAGGATTTCTCGGAGATAGCACATCAGCATATCGAGAGATGTATCCAATCATCAGAGATGCGCTGCTCGCAGGTGAGGAGGTACATATCAATGTGCTGGATGAGGGGCAAATGAGAACGGAATGAAATACAACCAAACAGCAATGATGATACTGCTGGCAATCCTGCTCATCTGTTGCATCGGTATGAGCATCGCAATTGCTGTGATAAACAGCAACAACAGGCAACTGCGCGATGATATCCAGCAGGTGTACAGAGATGAGTTGCTGAAACGTAGAAAGGCATCAGAGCAGCAAATTCAATCACTCCAGCATCAGATGCAGGAGAGGGATGAGAAACTCCAGCAGGAGAGAAAAATCAGGGAGGAGTTGCGCGAGGAGTTGCGCAAATTGGAAACAGAAATCAATGCATCAAATGATGAAATCGATACTATGCACAGCAATGATCTGCTGGATGAGTTGCGCAGCATTTGCGCAGCATTTGATGATGATCAATGATACTGCTCACTATTGCATCACAGAGGAGCATACGCGAGGGATGATCAAAGTATATCGGCAGAATGAAATTAGGAAACGCATCATCAGGGAGATGCGCAGCATACGTGGCAGAGATAGTGTTTCCATTGATCTGCTCCAGCATCAGGTTGATGATCTCATTGCAATCAGCGAGCAAAAGGATACCATCATCGATGTGATTGAAACAGATGCAAATCTCACAGAGAAAGAGTTGCAGCGCATCCAGCGCAGAGAGAAATGGCAGCAGATATGGAGTTGGTTGCGATATGTTGCAATCGGTATCGGTGCAGGTGCTGCTGGATATGGTATCGGATCAGCAGCTAACTGATTACCATTTCACTCGGTTGCTCCAATACGCAGCACTCATTTTCCCTTTCGCGATATTCTTGGCGTGGCGTGCTTGGAATGATTTCCTGCGCTGTTTCGCAGCATCACTCTCTCCTTTTTTGAATGGGGATCCTTTCACTCCTTGTTGCCCAAATCGAATGGTTTTAATCTGATTACCTGATTTCGCAACCACAACATGAGATTTTGTGGGATGGTTTGGAGTGCGTTTGGGTTTGTTGTATCCAGCAACTCCGAGTTTTTTCAATCGAGAATCTTTCATCTCTCAAAGATACATCAGCAAAAAAATCATCTGATTGTGCTGTGGTTTAAATATTATACATATATTCGCAGACGTAATCAATTACTAACAACAACAAAAAACAGAGAAATGAGTACAGTAAACGAAATTTTAGAAGGAAGAAACGAAAGCGGAATCATTGCACTCGAAGGAAAAGGATGGAGCGCGATTTCAAGAGAGGGAACATACATGATCATGTTTCATCATGGTGAGTTTGTCTGCTCTAAAGATGATACCTGTTACAAATTCTACAAAACAGAAAAATCATGGGCAAAGAGAATTGTTGGATTGCTTAAAAGAGGATATTAATCGATAATCAAATCAACGGGGGGTGCGCATCCGTAACGCACAACAAACAGAGAGAATCATGGAAGCATTCACAAACACATTCGGAATCACGTTCAGAGTTGGGGATCTCGGAGAAATCCGCAGAAACTTTTCCAAGAACCAAAACCCAAAACAGGTGCGCATTGTATCATTCACTCCATCAGGAAAGTACATGAGATGCGAGGATGAGAAAGGTGGGTTGTGGTCTTTCAGTACAGCAACTCGAAACCTCAAAGGTTCACACATGGGGAATACATACATATCATTCAGAGGATTCGAGGAGGTCAACGCACCTGCTCCAGCAAAGGATGATTTTTCAAAGCAGTACGATTTGATTCCCGAAGATTATGAAATCATAGGATGGGCATTTCCCGAACCTGATTGCGATGATATGGGGCAGATGTACACCATTCCTGTGCTGGATTACAACGAGCATCTCAGAGATGGTGATGTATCTCAGGAGCAGGATGAGTGGTTGCGCTCAATTGTTGGTACATCCAGCACCTGCTGCAACCATTGCGGAAAGCGCATGAAGTATTTCGCGATCATTGCGCACCTCGAATCGCGTGAGTTGCACATCATCGGAACACAATGCGCATCATCAATGCAGCATTATTCGCAGGATGTGGTTGATGGTATGCATAAGGCAACATTGAAAGCGCGACAGCGAGCGAATCGCGTGCAGAAACAGCGCAAAGCGAGAGCAAATGCAGAGGCATTCATTGATGGAGTTGATGGATTGCGAGATGCGCTCAAAACTGATCACTACATCATCAATGATATCGGTTTCAAATTGATGCAGTATGGCAGTATTTCTGAGAAGCAGATCGAGTTGATTTTCAAAATCCAGCAGCAGATTGAGGAGCGCAAGCGAGAGCAGGCAGCGAGAGAGGCAGCAGGTGCTGCGAGAAAGCATTTCGGGAAAGTTGGTGAGCGCATCAGATCACACAGCATCAAATGCGTTTTCTCGAAATCATTCGATGGTGATTTCGGCACATGGTATCTCGTGAAATTCGAGGATGCTGATGGCAATCAATTCGTGTATCGAGGATCAGCATGGTATCAGACAAATGAGGAGTATGTTGCCTCATTCACAATCAAAGATCACAGCGAGTTTCGCGGTGAGAAACAAACATCAATTTCGCGCATTCATCTGCACGAATCAAAATAATATATATAATTGCAGAATAATCCTTAAAAAACAGAGAGGTATGAAAATTCAATTCAATTCAATCGTGATGCGCAAAGCATCACATGGTTCGTACAACATCCATTTCGATGTGGAGGTTGATGGCACAAATCACACAGGGATCGTTCATTCGCATGATTCATTTCTGTATGATGATTTCAGATCACCAGCAGATGAGAGAGTTTGGCACAATGATCCTGATGCTATTGTGCAACAGTTGGTGCGTGAGCATTTGCTGGAGAAATTCACTCCATCGAAACCAAGAAGATCAGCAGCACCATCTGCTGATGATATCGCTGCCATCCGCAGAGCATTACCATACAGAGGAATCACCGAAATCGTTGAGCGCACAGGATATGATTTCCAAATCTGCCAGCGCACATTAAGTGGTCATATTAAGATTTGGGATACGAGGCATTCAGCAATCATCCGAGAGGCAAAGAGAATCATCAAAGAGGTATCCATATAATGCAGCAATGCCTGCCCAAAGTGAGCAGGCATCGCGCATGAAAAAAACAACCCAGCAACAGAGAGAAACGCTGGAACAGCAAAGATCATTCAATTCAAATCAATAAACAAACCCAAAAACAGAGAATCATGGGAATTACAAAAATCACAGAAAAATCAACCTCCGCAAATCTCAGCGATGAGATGAGCAACCTGCTGAATGAGTTGATCCTCACGCAGGATTGTTTGCGCGATGCACTCAAATGCATGAGCGGTGTGCAAACATCAAATATGCACGTTGAGATTAAAGCATCAACAGAGGTTATAAAAGAGTTTGCGCAATTAGGATGCACAGTTTACGAACCATCATCAATATCGCCATATTATTGGGTAATGATGAAAGAGCAGGTTGATGGATCAACACTCGTGATCACAGTTGCAGGCACAGCGATGGAGTTGCAGCAGGTATGGGTCGAAACTCAAACTCATTGATCATGGAGGAGCAATTGAATCTATTCCAGCAGGATCCTGAGATCGCAGAGTTTGAGCAATATGATGCTGATCATCCACAGATATGGAAAGCATTTGAGGCACTCACGTTGCAGGCAATCAATCGCGGTTTCAAACACTATGGATCGCAGGGCATCATCGAAATCATTCGCTGGAAAACAGGCATCAATGCCGAGTTTCCTGATGGTTTCAAAATCAACAACAATTTCGGAGCGCATTACTCTCGCAAATTCATGCGAGTGCATCCGCAGCATGATGGGTTTTTTCGAATCCGTACATTGCGCAAAATCACAAATCACTAATCCATAAAACAGAGAGAAATGGAAAAATCAATTCAACAGGAAATGCAGCATCGCGCAAAGCTATCTGCGAAAATCGAGAAACTCGCATACGATATCGGAGCGATGCAAAAGGATGGGAGAAACAAATTCTCCGCATACGATTACATCTCAAATGAGCAACTCACAACTGTACTCCGCGAGCGGTTGCATGGTGCAGGCATTGGTATTGTTGCCGATGTGATCGATCACGAGGAGAGGGAGAGCGTGAACGAAAAAGGAAAGCAGGTGATCAGAACCATTGTGCGGATGAGTTTTGAGATTACTGATCTCGAAACAGGATACAGGGAGATGCACACATTTGCTGGAGCGGAGCAGGATACAGGAGGGAAATCATTCCAGCAGGCAATCACGCAATGCACAAAGTATTTCCATTTCAAACTGCTGAAGATCACAAGTATGGAGGAAAAGGATCCTGATGCACATACGCACGAGGTTAAAGCAGCACCTAAACTCACACCTCCGCAGCGACCAGCAGAGAAAAAGCAACTCACTCCTGCGCACACCTATTGGAGCAAAGCAGTTGAGTATATGGCAAATGGTGGTGATGTTGATCAGATCAAAAAGAAATACAACATCACAGATGCGCATAAGCAGATGTTGATGAGAGAGGCATCAAATGCATGAATTGAAACTCCGCTCACGCATTGATCAGGAGTTGCAGGAGCATGGATTGAGAATCATGGAGTTGCGGTTGCAATGGTTGGAATCGCACTCCAGCAATCCTCTGCCATTTCCAGCATTGAGCAGAGAGGAAACGCTGCTCATCATGCGTGACCAAATCGAGAAACATAAACAGAAAATCAAAACCCAAAAAACAGAGAAATGAAAAAATCATTGTATCAAATTGAGCAGGAGTATTTGCAGATTGCACAGAGCATCGAGGATGCTGATGGTGTGCTGGATGAGCAGATGGAGCAGCAACTGATGATCAATCAGGAGGAGTTGCAAACCAAAGCGGTGAAATATGCGCTCGTGATCAGGCAGATGGATGCAGAGGCAGCGATGCTGAAAGCAGAGATTGCTCGGATGAATGCTCTCAAGAAATCGAAAGAGAATACAGTTGCGCGATTGAAAGAGGCAATTGCTGGAGCAATGCAGATGTATGGCATAACGAAAATACAGGGTGATCTCATCAATCTATCATTCCGAAAATCACATAAAGTGATGCAGGTTGATCAGGAGATGGATGCGTTGAGTGCATTGCCACAGCAATACCTCCGCACAAAAACAGAGGTTGATACCTCCGCAATTCGCACAGCATTGAAAGCAGGTGAGGTGGTTGATGGATTTGAGATGGTTGAAAATCAATCGCTGCAATTGAAATGAGAGAGATCACATTTGATATCACTCCGATGGCAGCACCTCGATTGAGCAGGAAAGATGGTTTCAAACCATCTCCTGCTGCGAGGAGGTATTTTGCATTTCGTGATCAGATCAAAGCAATGGCACTCCAGCATCACATTATGGAGTTACCTGTGGCAATGGGTTTCATATTTCGAATACCAATGCCGAAATCATGGAGCGATGCAAAGCGCAGCAGGTATGATGGGCAGGTGCATCAACAGAAACCTGATCTCGATAACCTGATCAAAGGCATCACAGACAGCATCGCGTACAAGCGCAGCAAAGATGATGCTCACGTTGCTGTTTATCTGTTTGCGCAAAAGGTATGGACAGCAGAGCAAACAGGATCAATCACATTGGTGCTGGATGATGCAGGAGAGAGCATCACAGAAATAATCAAAAGAAAAATCGCGTAATTCGCAGAAAACAGAGAGATGAAAAAAACAACTGAATTGAAAGAGTATCAGCAGATGCTGATCAAAGAGATGAAATATCTCACCAGCATCAGAGAGATGCTATCGCACAAACCTCATGGATACGCTGTGAGAGCGCAGGTGCATAATGGCACGCAATGGATTTCAATGCCAGCGCAACTCACCATCAACACAACCATCAGAAATGTGTGGGAGGAGCAACTCGCAACTCGCATCGATTTCATTGCGATGAAAATTGCGAAATGCAATGATGAGTTGAATGCGCAAAAATCACATTGAGATGGCAAAGAGATTCATTGATACAGAGTTGATCAATGAGGATTGGTATCTCGATTTGCCAGCAGAGATTAAACTGTTTTGGATTTATGCATTATGCAAGTGTGATCACGCAGGATTTCTGAAAGCAAATCTCAGAGCATTCAATGCGCTGCATTCAACAGCAATTGATGCAGATACCATTCTCAATGCAATCAACGCAGAAAAGGAGCGCATCAGAGTGATTGATGAGCGGTTGTGGTGGATTACTGATTTCTGCCGATTCCAATACGGAGAGAATTTGAATCCAAACAATCGCGCACACAATTCTGTACTAAACAGACTATCTCAACACAGTATATCCTATGGGGCATCTATGGGGCATCTATGGGGCATGGATGGGGTTAAAGACAAAGAGAAAGAAAAGGATAAGGATAAAGAGAAAGAAATATCTCTACTTGTAACGCACGCGAGAGAATTGCCATCTGTTGATGATATTCATCAGGAAATGAGGAGGTGGTGTTTCAATGCAGGGATGGCGCAGGAGCAATATCCATCTGATCTCCTGCAACTCGCTGAGAGATTTCTGAACCATTATGATGCGCAGGGATGGAGGAGGAGTAATGGAATGCACATTCACAAATGGCAACCATTGGTATCCACATGGATGCAAAAGGAAAAAACAACTAAATTCAAACCCACAACAACAGAGAGAAAATGGAAAAAATGATTGAGGATGTGCTGCTGGAGTTGCCAGCATACATCGGAGCAGAACCATATCCTGATACTGATGCAGGGCAGGATCAGATCATGAAACTCGCTGATTTCATCAGGAGGAATTTCAAAGCAAAAACAGCACAGATGCTGGAGCAGGCATTCGAGCAGGCAGCATCAGGTGCGCTGAGAGATGCGCAAGGAAACCTGATTTCGGTGAATACCTATGGAAAATGCATCGGCATTGATCTGATCGGCAGGATCCTGCAAGCGGTTGAAATCAGAGAGCAGCGAAAGGTGCGAATCAACAAACCAAAGGATGATACTCCAGCACTATCTCCGCAGCACCATCTCGATGAGTTGATTGATTATGTGCAGGAGTATGGACATATGCCTGCGCTCAGATTTTGGCGTGTAATCCACAATCTTCTCGCAAGTGAGGGAAAGATACCTGCAATCAGAGAAAATCGCTCAGAGCGCAAAAGAGGCACTCTCTCGCGGATGTTTGATGAAAACACAACAACTGCAATCAATGGTGAGGTGTATCGGGATGCAATTGCGAAGTATTTCAAATCAATCAATCTGTTGTGATATGGGAATTGATACCACAGAGATGCGTTTGAAGTTGGAGCATCTGAAAAAGCGCAGAGATGAGTTGAGTGATCAGATACTCGCAAGCACCAGCAATCATCAGCGATTTCTGCAACTACTCAGCGAGCAGAGGCAGGTGATGCTGGACATTCAAACAATTAACATCAAACTTGAAAACATTCGTTTGCGCAAACCGATAAACGGAACAAACGAAAATTCAAATATCGGTTACAGCTAAACGCAAATAGAATGAAGATACTTAATTTATACGCTGGAATAGGCGGAAACAGAAAGGAATGGAAAGATGCAGAAGTAACTGCCATCGAGTACAACCAAGAGATAGCAGATGTGTACAAGCAATTGCATCCAAACGATACTGTAATTGTAGCAGATGCACACGATTATCTCGCTAAACATTGGCGAGAGTTTGATTTCATTTGGTCATCACCTCCTTGTCAAAGCCATAGTAAGGTAAGAATGATGGCAAGCAAGTCAGGTAGTTATGATGCTGTTATGCCTGACATGAAGTTATGGGCAGAGATAATATTTCTTCAAAATTTCACAAAGAATACCGATATCAAGTTTGTTGTTGAGAATGTAAAACCTTATTACGATTCTTTTGTAAAACCAACTGCTAAACTTGGCAGGCATTTATTTTGGGCAAACTTTGATATACCTGAGATTGAGATAAAGGATGGACTAACGCATAATGAGAGAGGTTCTTCTTCAAAAGGCTATTTTGATTTGCGACCATACAAGATGAAGCATCGAAAAGATCAAATAATACGCAACTGCGTTGATCCAAATGTAGGTAAGTATGTTTTTGAGTGTGCTGTAAGAAAATTTAAATAACAAACCAATATGAACATAAAAGGAAAATTGAAAGTAAAATTCGAAACGCAGACATTTTCGAGCGGATTCGAGAAACGAGAATTTGTGATCACAACAGATGAGAAGTATCCGCAGGATATCAAATTCGAGTTGATCAAAGAGAAAACAGGAATCATCGAGGATGTGCCTGTTGGAGCGGAGTTGGATGTGCATTTCAACATCAGAGGAAACGAGTACAATGGCAAATATTACAACAATTTGCAATGCTGGAAACTCGATGTTGTTGAGGAGTTCACAGTACCTGCTCCAGCGAAACAAAAATCAGCAGCATCATCTGCACCTCTCATGGATATTGGAGAGGATGATTTGCCATTTTGATCTTGTCGTATCTTTACGAAATGATGATTCCAATCGATACAGCAGCCAGTTTGCGCATCAGCAATGATGGTACACAGATGAATTTGTATCGAGGAGTTGAGGTGGTTGCAACCATTGCTCATCCTTTCGGATGTGTATGGTTGCCATCATTCTCATCGTTAGGCATTTACTGCAACAATTGATTCATGGCAAAAAAGAAAGGGCAGGGAACGGAGAGAAAAATCTCAGAAACAGAGTTTGTTGCATTTCTCCGCAATAACGGAGGAGTATATTCTCGCACAGCAGATGCGATCACTCGGCATCTCAGGAAACTCACAGGAGATTCTGATGCCAGCTACTCGCGGCAGGCAGTCAAATATCGAGCAGAGCAATTGCCAGCAGAGGTGCTGGAGAGCATCGAGGATGAAACATGGGATCTCGTGGCAGGAGGATTGCAGGATTCATTGCAGAGTGATGATCAGGGAATCAAACTCAAAGCAGTTGCGCTGGGGATGAAGTATCTCGGATCAAAATATGGGATTGTTGAGCATACTGTGCAGACAACCAAGAAAATCAAAGTAATCATCGGCAATGCTTCGGAGAGTTCGGAATGATGCTCCAGCAGTTGTACGAGTTGGTGATGATGTTTTCCTCGATACATACAAACATCTCATTGATCATCCAGCATATCTGCATTTCCTGTGGGGAGGTAGAGATTCGGGAAAATCCACATTCATTGCACAACTCCTCATCCTCGAATGCCTGCGCTCGGATTACTTTCGGTGCATATTGGTGAAAAAGACATTTGAGAGCATTAAGGATGCGCAATGGCAAACCATCAAAGATGTGGTTGATGATTGGGGATTGCAGGAGTTTTTTCAATTCACCGAGAATCCGCTCATGATCAAATGCATCAATGGAAACAGGTTCATTGCAAGAGGTTGCGATAAACCTGAGAAACTCAAATCGATAAAGGATCCAACTGTTGCATGGTACGAGGAGGGCAACCAACTCACAGAGGATGATTTCATCACAGTATCCACAACTCTCAGGAGCAACAGGAAAAAGGTTGTGCAGTATTTCTCATTCAATCCCGAAGTGAAAGGAAACTATCGCGATCATTGGATGTGGAGGTATTTCCGCGACCATGTGCCAAATGGCACGCTCTCATTTGAGAATGAGATACAGATGCCTGTGGGAGATGGCAGCATCACCATCTCATACACATCAACGCACAGCACGTATCACGATAATCCATATTGCACAGATGAGCGGAGAGCGATGCTGGAATCACTCAAAGAGATATCACCATATTACTACCAAACATTCACTCTCGGCAAATGGGGAAACCGAGAGGTGAAATCCCGTTTCGCATTTGCATTCGATAGGGATAAACATATCGCGCATCCTGTGCTGGATGTTGCTGAGATAGTTTGGGTTTCATTTGATTTCAACGTGAATCCGATCACAGCATCTGTGTACCAGCATTATGATGGCATCCTGCGAGTGCTGGATTGCATCAAATTAGCAAACAGCGATATCTATGCGCTGTGCAATCACATTCGTGCAAAGTATGGGCATTGCACGCTGATGATCACAGGTGATGCGACAGGTAGGAACAGGAGTGCAATCACCAAAGGCAATCTCCATTACTATCAGGTAATACAGCAGGAGTTGCAACTGGGAATGCAGCAGATTCATGTTCCCACAGTCAATCCTCCGCTCGCGAAATCAGGATTGCTTGTGAATGCGGTATTGAGCAGATATCGAGTGGAGGTGCATGAGCAGAATGCATATCATCTCGTGTATGATTTCGAGAATGTGGAACAACTCGCAGATGGCACAATCAAAAAAGGAGATCGATCAGATCCAACGCAACAGGCAGATGCGCTGGATACGTTTCGATATTTTTGTGAGGTTGAGATGAAACAGTATATCACAATTGATTTCTGAAATGGGAAAATCAAAGAGAAAGAGAAGCAAAAAGAAATCCAGCAGGTTGATTGATATCATACCATTGGAGGGAGTTGAGGATACTCTTGGAAATCGAGAGGAAACGTATCAGGAGCGCATCCAGCGCAGGAAAAGAGTTGAGATGCAAATAAACCTTTCACCTGTACTGATGGCAGGTGATGTGTTGGTGCTGCACAATGATTGGTACATCAAAGAGGGAGAGCGAAAGAGAGAGGTGCTGGAGATAGTTGACAGAGGATGGTTTCTCAGAAAATTCATACCTCCGCAAAAAGTGTATCATCCGAATTGTTTTCTGAAACAGCACGTTGAGGCATTACCTCACGTATTCAAACCAATATCATAATGAGCAAAAGAGGCAGAAGCAAACGAGAAGCATTGAAAGCAGCAATGAAAGGAAAGCACGCGAGATGCCTGCGAGATATCAATCAGGTAATCAGAAAGGATGATTTGCTGGAGTATCGTATGGGATGCTACGTGAAAAAAGGAGAACCAATTGCAGAGATTCCTGTGCGCATTCCGATACTGTGGGGATTGTTCCGCATCAAAATCAAAGCATCAAACTATCTGCTCGCAGAGGCAGTTGAAACAAACCCGAAATACTTTGAATTGGTATGAGCGGAAAAACCAAAAGATTGGACAAAAAGACAGCAGCACAGGATGAGTTGCTCCAGCAGCAGATTGAGATCATGGTGCGCAGGCATTCAACTGATGAGCATAAATTTCGCAGAGATATTCGCAACCTCATCAAATTGCGAGATGGGCAGATGAGATGCAGGTGCAGAGATGAGATTCTCGATTCGATTCCCGATATTGCACATAATCATATGATGATCATCAAAAAACAACTCACAGATTGAAAATAAAAACAACAGAGATATTCAGCAGAATCATTGATCCAACAGATGCGATGATTTTGAAAATTGCCAGCGAGCGGAGCAACTCCATTCATTGTGATTGCAGTTTGCCATTCCTGAGAGCGAAAGACAACAGATGCAACATTTGCGAAAAACAAATCAGGAACATATGAAGGTGCTGGAATTGTTCGCAGGCAGCAGGAGCATCGGCAAAGTTGCTGAATCATATGGGCATCAGGTGATATCTGTTGATATCAATGCATTCGATGGTATTGATATGGTAATGGACATACAGGAGTTGCAGTTGAGTGATTTGCCATTTGTACCTGATATGATATGGGCATCACCTCCATGCACAACATACAGCATCGCTGCCATCTCTCACCATAGGGATGGGCAGAAACCGAAAACTCCATTTGCAGAGAAATCAGATGCGCTCAATATCCATTTGCTGCTGTTGATTTCGCAGATGCTGGAGCGCAATCCTGCTGCTGTGTTTTACATTGAGAATCCGAGAGGGATGATGCGGAAAATGGATTTTATGCAGGGCATTCCGAGAACAACCATCACTTACTGCTCATATGGAGATGATCGGATGAAACCAACTGATGTATGGAGCAACAACATCCGCTCGATATTCAATCCAGCAGGATGGCAACCGAGAGCGATGTGTTTCAATGGAAACAGGAATTGCCATCATCAACCTGCTCCTCGTGGATCTGCAACAGGTACACAGGGGAGAACAAACAATTATGAGCGGAGCAAACTACCTCCGCAACTCTGCATTGAGGTAATTGAGGCAGCAGCGAACAGGCAGATGATAGATGAATCATCCAATGCGCTGGATCCTGTGGTTGCATCTCTGTGGAGGTACATACAAAGTGATTGATCATGCCGTACAAATCGAAAGCACAGATGAAGTATCTGCGAGCAACCAAACCTGCGCTCGCAGCGAAATGGAGCAAAAAGTATCCAACCAGCAAAAGATTGCCATCAAAGGTGAAACCAAAAAAATGATGCTCACATACATTGATGTGGGATTGCATAAAGATGCGCGAGAGATGGAAATCATGCTGCATCTGTGTGATGAGTTGGGTATCAATATGATTGCATACGGATACGAGGCACATCCAGCATACTGCCATCGATTGCAGCACCTGTACAGGAATCATCACAACATCAACATCATCAATGCTGCTGTATGCGATCAGGAGGGAGTTGTACCTCTGTTTCTTTCTCCAGCATCAAATGGTGAGGGAAACAGCATCTATGCATCAAAAAATAACGTGATCAGCAGGAGCATTGATGTTCCAGCAGTAAGGATGAGCGATGAGTTGCAGCGCATTGATATCGGTGATTTCGTGATACTGAGATGCAACATCGAGGGAGCGGAGTTGCAGATGATGAGTGATCTGATCACAACAGGAATGCACAAACATATCGATGTGTGGTGTGGAGCATCGAGTGATATTCCAAAGGTTGAGGAGATACGAAACGAGATGCGGAGGTATCAGCAGATGCTGGATGATGCTGGAATTTATTTCCAGCTATTTCACGCAACTCATCTGAGAGCAGAGCAGAATGCAATGGTTAAGTGGATGAGGCAGTTGCTCATCAATACCTCCTCCAACCATACAGCACATCAGGGAGATTCCTGAATTGCATTCCCATCTGATGCATCCGTTTCCACAACTCCACATCCTGCGCTCTCCTGCACTCGTGAGCGTATCCTCCAGCATCTCTCCATGCTGATTGCCTAATGGCAATGGTTGCGTGATTCACGATCCAATACCTATACTCTGCACTCTCTCGGAGCGGAGGATTCTCTGCGTGATCAGTTGTGAGGATTGGAGTGCGGTTGATGTCACCATCTCTGAATGCGAACAATTGACAACCGACAACATCTGCATCAGGATGCTCCTCAATGTATGATGCCTGTTTCGCAAACCTATCAGGAGAGCAAACATCATCAGCATCCATGTGGATGATCCATTCATTTGATGCTGCTCGATGCGCAATATTGAGAGATGCTGCCATTCCTGAGTTGAATTTGTTCCTGATGATTTCGCAATCCTGAGAGATAATTCGCAATGCGCTCAATGTATCAGGGTGAAATGAACCATCATCCACAATGATGATGTGATCGCAATGCTCCTGCATTTGAATGCACGCAAATGATTCCAGCAAATGATGCGCTGGAACATTGAAAACAGGCATCACGCAGGTGAAATTCAACTGCTCGTGATGTGGTTTGCGAAATACAGAGTTTCAGGATCCTGCTCCAGCAATGGGTTTGGTTTGATTGCCATCACTCTCTGTGTGATATCATCAATGCGCTCATCTGTGCATTCCAAATCCAGCAGGTGCATGATGCGTGAGATGATCAGCGTAGGATCACTTTTGATCATATCCATCTCGAAAACCAAATCTGCAACATCTTTCCATTTCTCTGCGTGCAGGAATGTGTTGAATTTCTCTCTCGCTGGAATTGGTTTGTGGAACGCTCTCAGGAATGATGCATCAGCAGCATCATAATCTCGCGTTATGGTGAGAGTTACATCCGCAGCAGCATACAAGCCATCAGTATATCCATGCACCTTGTGAATGCATACATCTGTGCTGTAATCAATCACATCACAATCACTATGTACTGTGATGCTGCATCCATCATCCTCAAAAATGGTGCGCACAGCATTATACAACCATGTTGATCCTGTGCGATAATAGCTGCCGATTGCTATTCTCATTTTCGTGTTCCAATCGTGAGGAACAAATCACCATGCTGCACAGTTGTTGCACCATCAGCAAAGTATTCTGCGAGTTTGAGGCAGCATGATCCCCATGATTTCTCATTTCGAGTGACAGCAATCAATTTCGTTCCAGCAGGAATCACATCATACGGAACAGATCCCTGTACTGCGATGATGAGATTATGTTTGTGTTTCAAAGCATCTGCGCTGGATGTATCAGCAACATGGAATCTCCTGCTGTATCCTTTCACATTTGATTTCGCAGCAGCAACCATCTCGCTGGAGTTACTCACTCCATGATATTTGCTCACTCCTGCATCTTTCAATGCGGCAGCAATCTCTCCTGTTCCGCAATCAATCTCCAGCACACCATCAGCAGGATCGAAATCCTCGCGAGTTGTGATGTTCTCAATGATAGCTGTAACGATACCTAATTCAATCAAATCTTTCATTTCTGTGTTGTTTAAAGTTTCCCAAAATTAAGGCAAAAAAAAGAGAGCATCTCTGCTCTCTCTCTGTGCTGTTGTTTGTTTTCAATTTAAAATTCACATTATATACTACCTAACCAATCTATACGATTATCTAATTTCAATTCTCCATTATCTAATACACCAAAAAGCATCCCTAAACGGGTTGTACGCTTACGATCTTCAGTTACCTTAATTGAGATAACTCCGAATCCGCTACGCTTAACCTCTACAATTTTCACATTTGGAAATTGTTTTCTAACTGTTGCTTTAATTGTACTTAGGTGCATTTCTCTGTGTTTTTTTGGGTTTGTTTAACTGATAACAAGTGCGAATATATAGAAAATATATAAACCACAACACGAAATCTGCAATTTATTTCAAATCAATTCCGAGATGTATCTTTGCTGTATGAGTTACCAATACGAAACAACCTGCGCTGAATGCTATCGATACACGATACCATCATGCCCAACAGATGCGTTTGAATTGCCAACAGGATTGATGGCAGGCACAGAGGCATCATGGAGAATCACAGACAAATTCGGAAACATTTGGAAAGGCAGCAGCATCATTGATGCAGATGGATTCATATCCATTCCTGTTGATGCGTTTGAGGATGGAACATTCAATCCTTATGCTGGCATTTTCAAATTCGAGATCACCATGATCGGAGAGGAGGGATCAGTGATATGTGATGGAATTGATGTGAGCATCTGTGGCAGAGATTATGCCTGCATTGCGTTTGATGTAGCAAACATCACTCAGGTTGAAAGCACTCCATCAGGAGGAGGTTACGGAGAGGAATGATCATCGCAACCTCTCTGATATGCACCTGCATTCATGCGGTGATGGTATGGGATGGAATGATATTCCAGCAGTTTGGTGATTGGTTGCAGGATAAATTGCCAGCATACATCCACAAACCTGCATTCTCCTGCCTGCCATGCATGGGATTATGGTATGGCATTGGAGCGTGGTTGATGTGTGCAAATGCTGATCTGATCAACAACCATCTGCTGATTTCTTTGGTTGGATTACCTGCTCCATCATACGGATTGCTCACATCTGCGCTGGCAGTATCAGGCATCAATTGCATCATCCTGCTGTTGATATCAGGAGTGCGAGCATTGCAAGGGATAAACGAAACAAACGAAATAAACGCACTCTGATGCATTACCATCACGTTATGAGCAGCAATGGATGGCAGAAATCCAAATGCTCTCCATGTCAGGGCAACAGCAAAGCGATATACACACATCCAGCGAAAGCAGGAGAGAAAGTTGTGATCTACAAAATCAGCAAAGTATTCCGATACCTGAAGAATGGGAAACAGATATCAGGAGGATCAATTGACCATTTACAACATCAACATTTCATATGAGCAAAAAACAACCATTCAGAGAGAGATTACTCAAATTGATAAACAGGAACGCAGCGAAACTCGTTCCTCCGCGACAGGCATTCCCAAATTCAAAGCACGTAATCAAACCAGCATTCAAATCGGGCAACATTTGGTATTATGAATTTGATGATGTTTTCAATCTGCCATATCAGAGAGGGTTGCAGGCAATTCACGCATACGAGGAGTTGAGGATGAAAT
>Ga0208644_1001887_pt1 | contig 17095 bp, 25 predicted proteins | sample VirMetDEL_Nov_18_FD_184517 | JGI IMG/M metagenome (GOLD analysis project Ga0208644, IMG submission 184517) | Aqueous microbial communities from the Delaware River and Bay under freshwater to marine salinity gradient to study organic matter... | ecosystem: Environmental > Aquatic > Marine >... | reverse complement strand
AATGTGCTTACAACCAATCCTTGAAGGTTCTGGTGTCTTTGTTAAAAAAATTAACAAGTTTGTAAAACCAAAATCTGGCTTTAATGTAATCGCTACTGCGAATACGAAAGGTCAAGGTTCCGAAGATGGTAAGTTTATCGGTACTAATATCTTAAATGAAGCTTTCCTTGAAAGATTTCCTGTTACTTTTGAACAGTCATATCCTACAAGTAAAGTAGAAAAAAAGATATTAAGTAATGTCTTAAACTCGGTTGGTAAAAAAGATGACAAGTTTGTGGACAATCTTACGACTTGGGCTGATGTAATCAGAAAAACCTACTTTGATGGTGGCGTTGATGAGATTATATCAACAAGAAGATTGGTACATATTACACAAGCTTATTCAATCTTTAATGACAAGTTAAAATCAATTCAAGTTTGTACAAACAGATTTGATGATGATACAAAAAATTCATTTGTCGAGCTTTATACTAAAGTTGACTCTGGCGCAAGTGCTGAACAGATACTTGAGGATCAGAGACAATCAGAAGTTAAAGCGGCAGTGAACGACAATGATAGTGAGTCGCAAGATGAGGAAAGTCCTTATAGTGCATAATCTATCAAATCATAGTGTAGTCCAAAAAGAGGCGGAGAAATCCGCCTCTTCCTATACTATTAGGGAAAAGGAGGTAAAATAATTTGGGTATTAAAGTAGAAGTACGAAATGGAAACGTTGAACAGGCTATGAGAGTTATGAAAAGAAAACTTTTAAAAGATGGTCTTTTAAAAACTCTTAAAATGAAACAATATTACGAAAAGCCGTCAGACAAAAGAGTACGAAAGAAAAAAGAGATGATAGCCAACTATAAAAAGAAAAAGGCTAAATTAGAGAGATTAAGAGGTTATTAAAATTTTTACGCTGTTTGATGTATATATATTATTAGTTAAGGCTATTCATAAGTCCTTAACTGCGTAAAAAGAGGGGCCGATACCCTAGTTTTCTAAACTAAAATCGGCGTTGCACAACGGTGATCTTTGGCAGTTCTCACTCCGTGACAAAAGAAACTGCCACTTGACATATTTTAAATAATGATTATATAATATGTTAGAGAATGCCAATAGTGGGTTCTCGTATTAGAAACTTTGCTTAACAAGGAGGTTTATTTATGAACAAAGCACTTTCTATTTTTAATCAATTAAGACCTTTATCGGTAGGATTTGATGATGTATTTGATACATTTGAATCATTTTTTGATTCAGATTTAAGAATACCTACAATCAATTATCCACCATATAATATAGTTAAAACAGGCAAAAATGCTTACGACATTGAAGTAGCGTTAGCTGGTTTTAACAAAAAAGATATTGATGTATCTGTTGAAGACGGTATACTAACTATCGAATCTAAGATGTCTGATAAAGACGAATCAAAAGACGAAGATGGTAACACTATCTATAAAGGTATTTCAAAAAGATACTTTAAGAGATCATTTACAATTGCCAATGATGTTGAAATCAAAGGCGCTGAATTAAAAGACGGTCTATTAAAAGTGTCTATGGAAAAAATAGTACCTGAGTCTAAAAAACTCAAAACTATTGAGATTAAATAATAAATCAAATAGAAAGGCGCTGAGACTTGACTCTTGGCGCCTTTTAGTATATAATAAGACTATGTTATTAAATTATGAAAAAGGAGTGAAATATGAACATTAGTTCAGATACAATATCCATCTTAAAAAATTTCTCAGATATAAATGAGAATATTTTATTTAAGCCTGGAAACAAAGTCCAAACTATTTCTGGTATGAAAAATATTCTAGCAGAAGCAGAAGTGACTGAAAAGTTTGATACCGAATTTGGTATCTATAATCTACCAGAGTTTTTAAGAGCAGTTGAGTTATTTAACAAACCAGCTTTTAAATTTAATGGTGGTCAATACGTTTCAATCTCAGACGAAAATTCAAAACAAGCTATTAAATATTTCTTTGCTGACAAATCAGTTATTGTTGCGCCAAGTAAATCTATTAATATGCCTGACAAAACAGTTAGCTTTACTTTAAAGAAAGAAGACTTTAACAAACTTATGAAAGCAGTTGTAGTATTAAATCTACCTGATATTGCTGTCAAAGGTAATGGTAAAACAATTTCTTTAGTTGCTACTGATAAAACAAATAAATCATCAAATGATTATTCATTAACAATTGGTGAAACTGATAAGAAGTTTACTGCATACTTTAAGGCTGAAAATATTAAAGTAGTACAAGATGACTATGATGTTGCGATTTCAAAAGCAAAGATAAGTCATTTTATCAATAGAAGTAAACCTATTCAATATTGGATAGCTTTAGAACCTGATAGTGAGTTTTAATGTCAGTGGTCTATAAGTTAGAGGACGGTACCGAATATAAATCGGACGACTTCTTAAAAGTTGAAACTAAAGAATATCATCAAACAACACATTATCTTAATAGACAAATTGCTGTTGAAGACATAATTAATCAGTTTGGTAGTTTACCTAACTTTGAAAAAGGTCTTTACTTTGATTGGTCTACTTATCATAACGCTAGTGAAGAAGATAAAAAATTAGCAGATGATGTACAACAATTTGTTGAAGAACACGATTATGACCGTGAAGAAGATTGTTGGACAATGAGTAAAGGTGGTTATGATGTTGAAACTGAAATTGTAAAAGAATTTACAATGGAAACACCTAATTAATGAATAAAGTGAGGTTTATATTATGTCAGATTTTTTGTGGGTCGAAAAGTACAGACCAAAACGAATTAGTGAGTGTATTCTTACTGAAGATTTAAAAAATACATTTACTCAATTTGTAAAACAAAAAGAAATCCCAAATCTACTACTTTCTGGTAGCGCTGGTACTGGTAAAACAACAGTGGCAAAAGCGTTATGTGAAGAACTAGGTTGTGACTATATTGTCATAAATGGTTCAGATGAAGGTCGTCAGATTGATACAGTAAGAAACAAAATTAAAAATTTTGCATCAACTGTATCGCTTACTGAAGACAAAAATCATAAAGTTATAATCATAGATGAAGCAGATTATATGAACGCAGAATCAGTACAACCTGCGTTAAGAAACTTTATAGAAGCGTTTTATAAAAATTGTAGATTTATATTTACTTGTAATTTTAAAAACAAGATTATAGAACCTTTACATAGTCGTTGTACAGTTATTGATTTTAAAATAACAAATGGTCAAAGAGTAAAGACTGCTACAAAGTTTATGGATAGACTTTGTGATATTCTAAAAGAAGAAAAAATAGAATATGATAAAAAGGTATTAGCAGAGTTAATTCAAAAACATTATCCAGACTTTAGAAGGACTATTAATGAACTTCAAAGATATTCTGTAAGAGGTAAAATTGATAGTGGTATCTTATTTAATCTATCGGAAGTTAATTCAAAAGAACTTATAAAGACATTAAAAGAAAAACGTTTTAATGATATGAGGAAATGGGTTGTACAAAATTTAGATAAAGAACCATCTCATCTTTTTAGAACTTTATACGATACTCTTTATACAACACTTGACCCTAAATCTATACCACAGGCGATACTTATTATCGCAGGCTACCAATATAAATCTGCTTTTGTTGCTGATCAGGAGATAAATATGATTGCTTGTCTAACAGAAATAATGGCGGGTTGTAAATTTAAGTAGAGAGAATAGAATGGCTAAAAAAACATTTTTCAAAACATTAATAGTAAAATTAAGAATGTGGTATGCTGACATAAGAGGTCATCACGGTAAACGTTGGAATTATGAACCAGGTGAGTGGTATATGGGCAGACACAATAGAAAAAAATAAAAAAAAATATTTTATTATGTATGAGTTACGTGATTATTTAAACGCAATTAATTTTTCAAAAGAAAATCTATTAGATACACCCGACACAACTTGGGAGAAAAAATATCCTCCTTATGTTATTAATAAGTGTTTATCTATGCATTATGATTGTATAGCCCAGGCAAATGAAATGAATGGGTATCACTTTTTAGATAAAAAAATACAATTTCATTTTTACATAAATAGTATTAGAAAAAAGAAACGATTTGGCGGTAAATGGCTATCACAAACCAAATTGAATCATTTAGAGTATGTAAAAGAGTATTATGGATATAGTAATGAAAAAGCTAAACAAGCTCTTAACATATTAACAGAACAAGAAATTGAAAAAATTAAATTAAGCCTTGAAAAAGGTGGGAGAAAAAAATGAGTGAAGAAATACAATGGTCTTCTTCGGATATGTTAGAGGTTACAATCAAACAGCCAGATGACTTTCTTAAAGTTAGAGAAACTTTAACTAGAATAGGTGTAGCTTCCAGAAAAGACAAAACATTATATCAGTCTTGTCACATTTTACATAAACAAGGAAAATATTTCATAGTACATTTTAAAGAACTATTTGCTCTTGATGGTAAAAAAGCAACACTTATAGAAAACGATATACAAAGACGAAATACAATTGCATTATTACTACAAGATTGGAACTTAATTGACATTGTTGATAAAACGGCTGCTGAAAATAAAGCACCATTAAGTCAAATAAAAGTTTTACCTTTTAAAGAAAAAAAAGAATGGACGCTATCAGCAAAATATAATATTGGAAAGAAAATTGAAGATAAAAAAGAGACAGTAGATAGCGAAGATGCAAGTACCGAAGTTTAAAGATTTTATTACAGAACAAGATTTAGAACGTAAGGATAAACCCATTACGGTTGCAATTATTACTAAATCCTCACCAAATGTAAAAAAACAAAAACCTGGAGCACCAGCTAAAAAAGAATTAACTGTTGCACTTATAGAAAAAGCTTGTAAGAAAAAGGGTTTTGATTGTATCATTATCAATACTAAACACGCTATCATCACACAAAAAGACGAAGACAAAAATACATTAACAGTTTACAACTATGACGGTAGAGACTCAGAACATACTTTTGTAGGTAAAGATACTGTTTGTATTACTAGAGCTGGAGCAGTAGAAGATGAAGCAGGTTTATCTTTAATATCTGCATTTCAAAACTCATCAGCTTTTATGGTGAATACAAGAGCAGCAATGTTAACCTGTGATAATAAATTAACATCAGCTTTATTATTTGAAAAATTTGGTATATCAACACCTCGTACCGCCTTTGTTTCAAATGAAAAAAATATAGATGACGCTGTTAAGTTAGTAGGTGGTAAGTTTCCAATTATATTAAAAACACTTACAGGAACTCAAGGTATAGGAGTTATTAAGATTGAAAGTTATGAGTCTTTAGTATCTACTATTCAAGCATTATGGAAACACGATGCAGAACTTCTAATACAAGAATATATGCCAACAGCGTTTGATGTAAGAACGTTTGTGGTTGATAATAAGATATTTGCGAGTACACAAAGAATACACTCTAGTTATGATTTTAGATCAAATACACATAGAGGCGCTGAAGCAAAACCATATAAATTAAGTGATGATGAAAAAGAACTTGTATTAAAAGCAAGTAGAGTTTCAAAAGCTTATATGGTAGGTGTAGATCATATCGTCTATAAAGGTAAATCATATGTATTAGAAATAAATGGAAGTCCTGGATCAGGCGCAGATTATGAGGGCTATCAATATAATGATTATTATTCAGAACCTGAAGCATCAGGAAGAATAAACGGTGAAATATTAATGCAGAATGTAATAGATTGGGTGTCAAAAAGAACTCATTGGGATAGACAAGCCGCAAGTGAATGTGGTTGGTTAGAAACAGTAGAGTTAGAAGATTTAGGAAAAGTAAGAGCAAAATTTGACACAGGTAATGGATCACAAGCTTGTGCTTTACACGCTGATAAAATTTTAGAAGAAGGAAAAATAATTAAGTGGAAGTATAATGGTAAAACATATACTAAACCAAGACACGGCACAAGTAAAGTTTATAGAGCAAACGCAGATGGTGAAGAACCATCAGAAACAAGACCAACTATATTAATGGATATTAATTTTAATGGATTTGTATATAAAGATATTGAAGTTGGTTTAGACCAAAGACCACGATCAGGTTCTGATCTACTAATTAATAGAGACTTAATGAGACAGATGAATGTAAGTGTAAATCCAAATAGAACTTTTGTATTAAGTAAAAGAATGAAACCTATTGAAAAAGAAGGTAAACAAGATAAAGTTGGTTTTCAAAAAGAACCTAGCAACATTGACAAATAAGTCAATTTGTGTTATATTATATAAAAAGGAGATATTATGTCAGAAGTGAAAATACTAAGATTAACTACTGGAGAGGATATAATCGCAAAGGTTATTGATAGATCAGTAGAAACAACAAAACTAAACAAAGCATTTGTAATCATACCACATCAGCAAGGTCCAGGAAAACCTGTACAATTAATGATGACTTTGTATAGTCCATATTCAAAAAGTGACGACATTGAAATTCAAACTCAAAGTATAATTTCAAGTGTTGAACCTAAAGAAGAAATATTAAAATCATATAAGCAGAATACAAGTAGCATACTTACTGCGCCAGGATTAATTACAGAAACTAAAATACCAAAGTTGTAATATGATAACTGTTTATTTTGTCCGTGATGGATCAAAAATAGCAGTTGATGTTCCTGAAGGTGCAACCTTAATGGAGGCTGCTAGAGACTATTCAAAAACCGCTATACCAGAAATACCAGCGGATTGTGGAGGTAGTTGTGCGTGTTGTACTTGTCACGTACATATAGATGAAAGATTTAGAAGTGTAACTGGTAGTATACCAAATGATACTGCTGAAATTGAATTATTAGAATATGAACCTGAATTTAAACCTAAACAAAGTAGATTGGCTTGTCAAATAGTATTAACAAAACAACATAACGGATTAATTGCTACATTATTAAAAGACTTATGAAATTTTACAAATCAGTTATAGAACATAAAGGTAAACTTCTTGTTAGAGGTATACACGATAATAAGGACTTCAAAGAAAAAATAAACTTTGGTCCTACACTTTATGCTTTAACTAGAGATGAAACAGATTATAAAACACTTCAAGGTCAATATCTAAAACCTATTACTTTTAAATCTATTGATTCAGCAAGAAAATTTAAAAGAGATGTTATGACTGAAAACTCACCAATTTATGGTTTAGAAAGATACCATTATCAATATATTGGACAAGAGTATCCAGGTCGTATAGACTGGTCTAAAGACTATATTAAAATATTTACACTTGATATTGAATGTAGTGCTGAAAGTGGATTTCCAGATGTAGAAAATCCTATTGAAGAATTACTTTGTATCACAGTTAAAAATCAATCAAACAAATCTATTATTACTTGGGGTGTTGGTGATTTTAAAACAGATAGAACTGATGTAACTTATGTAAAATGTAAAGATGAAAAAGAACTTATATTTGAGTTTTTAAAATTTTGGATCAAAAACCATCCAGATGTTATTACAGGTTGGAATACTAAATTTTTTGATTTACCTTATTTAATGAATAGAATCAAAATGATAGCTGGTGACAAAGTTGCTAGTCGTATGTCACCTTGGAACTTAATTGAAAGACAAGAGATTGTTGTTAAAGGTCGTCCACAAACAGTTTATAATTTGTTTGGTATAACTATGTTAGATTATTTGGATTTATATAAACAATATATTCCAACAAGACAAGAAAGTTATAAGTTAGATTTTATAGGTAACACTGAACTAGGTATTCGTAAAGATGAAAATCCTTATGATACATTTAGAGAATGGTATACAAAGAACTTTCAATCGTTTGTTGATTACAATATTAAAGATGTGGAAATAGTAGATCAATTAGAAGACAAATTAGGTTTAATTGATTTATCATTAACTATTGCTTATGAATCAAAAGTAAATTATAATGATATATTTTCGCAGGTAAGATTGTGGGATACATTAATTGCAAACCATTTAATGACTAAAAAAATATGTGTACCACCTAGAGAAGAACACGTTAAGGAAACAAAATATGAAGGTGCTTATGTAAAAGAACCTATTACAGGTATGCATAAATGGATTGTTTCTTTTGATATAAACTCTCTATATCCACATATTATTATACAGTATAATATCTCACCAGAAAAGATTATTGGCGTCAAATCTTCTGGCATAAACGTCAATAAACTTTTATCACATACAACGCCTTTAGATTATTTAAAAACTGAAGGCGCTTGTATAACTCCAAACGGTGCTTTATTTAAAACAGATAGTCAAGGCTTCTTATCTGAAATGATGGAAACAATGTATAATGAAAGAGTTGTTTTTAAAAATAGAATGTTAAAGGCAAAACAAGAATATGAAAAAACTAAAAGTCCAGAACTTATAAAAGAAATTTCTCGTTGTCATAATATACAATGGGCCAAAAAGATTGCTTTAAATTCTGCTTATGGTGCGATTGGTAATCAATATTTTAGATATTATGATGTAAGACAAGCAAGTGGTATAACTACTGCAGGTCAATTTATTATTCGTTATATTGAAAACAAAATGAATGAATATTTAAATCGTATTTTAAAAACACACGATAAGATTGATTACGTTGTTGCATCAGATACAGATTCAATTTATATTACTTTAGATAAACTTGTAAAATTAACTTGTGCCGAAAAGACATTAGAACAAACTACAAACTTTATAGACAAAGTTGTAAGAACTAGATTAGAACCATTTATTAATAAATGTTTTAAAGAACTTGCTGATTATACAAACGCCTTTAAAAATGTATTAGTAATGAAAAGAGAAGCAATTGCGAATAAAGGTATTTGGACTGCTAAAAAAAGATATATGTTAAGTGTATTAGATGAAGAAGGTATTAGATTATCAAAACCTAAATTAAAGATTATGGGTATTGAAGCAGTTAAGTCATCTACACCTCAAGTATGTAGAGGTAAGATTAAAGAAGCAATTGAAATTATAATGAACAAAGAAGAAGATGATTTACATAAATTTGTTGCTGATTTTAAAAAAGAATTTTTTACATTAGACGCTGAACAAATATCTTTTCCTAGGTCTTGTAATAATATTAAAAAGTATAGACACGCAAGTAATATTTTTATTAAAGGAACTCCTATACACGTTAAAGGTGCTTTAATCTATAATCATCAAATACAACAATTTAATCTAACAAACAAATATCCTCTTATACAAGAGGGTGATAAAATTAAATTTATAAAACTAATAGAAGCAAATCCATTTAAGTATGATGTGATTTCTTATATAACAAAACTTCCTAAAGAATTTAACTTGGCTAAATATATTGATTATGAAGTACAATTTGAAAAAACATTTTTAGACCCTTTGAGATTTATATTAAACTCAATAGGTTGGAACTATGAAAAACAAGCATCTTTAGAAAGTTTTTTTGAATGATAACAAATTTATTAATATTAATTATAACTTTACATTGGTCTTTTGCATTAGGTATGTATTTAGCAGCTACAACATCAATTTCTATATTTCATTTTTTAATGATTTGTATAATGATAAAATATTTTTTTATAACATATGGAATGAACTAACTATGGGAATTATATCTTTTCCTAAAAATAAATATAAAGTAATTTATGCAGATCCTCCTTGGTATTTTAAATCATATTCGCAAAAAGGAGAAGGAAGAAACGCCACTAGGCATTATTCTTGCGCTAGTATTTCTGACATTATTTCTTTACCTGTTAGTAAACTTGCTGAGGATAATTCCACTCTTATAATGTGGGTGACAGATCCGTTTCTACAACAAGCATTTAAAGTTATAGAGGCGTGGGGTTTCACTTATAAAACAGTTGCTTTTACTTGGGTTAAACAAAACAAAAATAATAACGATTACTTTAAAGGTTTAGGTTATTGGACAAGAGCAAATCCAGAGATGGCACTATTAGCCACTAAAGGTAAACCTCGTAGAATATCAAGTAACGTGGATCAGTTGATTGTATCAAATCGTAGAGAACACTCCAGAAAACCAGATGAGATATATGGACGTATAGAATCATTATTAGAAGGTCCATATATTGAGTTATTTGCTAGAAATCAACGATCAGGTTGGGATAATTGGGGTAATGAGGTTGACAAATTTAATAAAATATGATATAGTATTAATATGTACAAATACCAAAGATATACATTAAAAGACACATTAGAAAGTGAAAAAAGAGAACTATTTAAAGTGTTATCTACTTTCGCTGGTGGCGGAGGTTCATCTACTGGTTATAGATTGGCTGGTGGTAAGATACTTGCGATTAATGAATTTGTACCTGAAGCTCAAAACACATATAGAGAAAATTATCCAAATACTTTAATTATACCTGGTGACATAAAAAAGTTAACAGGAAAAGATTTTTTAGAAAAGATTAATTTAAAACCAGGTGAACTTGATATACTTGATGGTTCGCCACCGTGTTCAGCGTTTAGTATGGCTGGTTCAGTATCACACGGAAAAGGTAATACACACGCAGATGCTTTTGGTAAAACAAAACAATATAGTGACATTAAAGGTGTAGAAAATGTTGAAGATTTATTTTTTGAATTTTTAAGAGTGGCAAAAGAAATACAACCAAAAGTTATTATAGGTGAAAATGTTGAAGGTCTTACAATGGGTGAAGCAAAAGAGTATTTTCATAAGATACAAAATACATTTGAAGAAATTGGTTATCTTGTAGTTGCGAATGTTTTAAATGCGAGTTACTTTGGTGTACCTCAATCACGTAAAAGAACTTTCTTTATAGGAGTAAGAGAAGATATTGCTGATAAGATTGGTTTAAATTTTATGACAATGTATCAATTATATCCAGATGCAAATAAAGAACAAACAACACTAGGTGAAGCAATTAATGATATAGTAAATGAAGACAAAGATGAGTTAGATTATCTTTTTAAAGCACTTGGTCCAGATAAAGCAGTTGGTAAAACTTTGGCTAAAATGCCAAAAAATCCTGATAAAGTATTAACAGGTATGGATTACCACGATAAAGGTCATCATTTTAATTTAAAAAGAACTAGTTTAAAGAAGCCTAGTCCAACAATTACTGCGATGGGTAATCTTGCTGGTGTCGCTGGTACGTGTCACCCTTTTGAAGATAGAAAATTTACAATTAAAGAATTAAAAAGAATTATGAGTTTACCTGAAGATTTTAAATTAACAGGTGCACATAAACAACAATCAGAAAGAATTGGTCGTATGGTACCACCTCTTATGATGAAAGCACTTGCTGAAAGTGTATATGAAAAAGTATTGAAACCATATAAGGAGAATATATAATGACTAAATTTACATTTGCTACATCAGAAGAAGGTTTTGATAATCATATAGAAAATTCTGTAAGAGGTTATACAAATCTTTGGAATGATGTTTTATCTTTATCAAAATATTTTGTTGAAGATTATACAGAAGTTGTTGATCTAGGTTGTTCAACAGGTAAACTATTGAAGGCTATGATTAAACAAAATCACAAACATATACCACAAGCTAGATACACAGGTATAGAAATTGAAGAAGACTTTTTTAAAGATTATGAAAAAGACTTAGACGAATATCCTCAATTAAATTATTTTAAAGGTGATGTTAGAGAGTATGACTTTCAAAATTGTTCTTTAGTTACTTCTATCTTTACTTTACAATTTATGAAACCAAAAGATAGAGAAGAAGTTATTAACAAAGTTTATAATGGTTTAAATAAAGGTGGCGCATTTATCTTTTCAGAAAAGACTTTTAGTTGTAATCCAAAAGTACAAGATATGATGACTTTTATGTTTTATGACCACAAAAGAAAAAACTTTACAGATAAAGAAATATTAGATAAAGAAGTTACATTGAGACATATGATGAAGCCAAATACAAAAACAGAATTATATGAAATGCTAAACAAGGCTGGTTTTGAAGTACATACCTTTTGGCAGAATTTTAATTTCATAGGTGCGATTGCGTTGAAGAATAAATAGTATGGTAATGCCAATTACTAAAGCACAATACACGGACTTAAAAGAATATTGGGACTATCAAAGAAAGATAGAATACAATAAAGAAGCTCTCAAAAATATGTTAAATAAATTTGAGGGACGAGTATATAATGATTTTGGTATGGTATCGCAAGATGAAGTTTTTGATAATTTGTGGTCAAAGGTAGTAAGTGATGACTTTGAAGACCCACCAAAAGGATGGATACCACAAGATAAAAAATATAGATTTGAATGGGAAGGGGAACCTAAAGAGATAAAAAAATTATCATCATCTAAAGGTAGACCTGTTATATTAAGAGCAAAAATTAGTGATAAAGATATTTGACGATATTATAGATATTTACGACCAAGAAATAATTAAGAAATATATACTTAATGATGATGGTTGGACATATGTAGATGATGTTTCTTTAAAAAATAACTCACATCAAAGAAGACCAGGTTTTAAAAAAATTTTTGATACTAAAAATTTACATATGAGTATTAAAAATTTAATCTATATGATTAGATGGAAAATGGAAATGATACCATATAATGCTGAAGATGAAATATTAGAAATAAGATCATTTTTACAATTACCATTAAATAAAGAATTTATAGGTCAAGGTGTGGATACTCCACATTTAGATAGAACAGAACCACATTTAGTTTTTTTATATTATATAACAGATAGTGACGGCGATACAATAATATATGATTATAAAAGTAAATCACCAGGCGACATTCCATATTTTGAAGATATAAAAGAATTAAAAAGAATTACACCTAAACAAGGTAGAGTTGTAGTATTTGATGGATTACATTGGCATACAGCAGAACAACCTACCAAAGATGTTAGATGTATATTAAATATAAATGAGAATCATAATATATAAGAAACAAGAATATATGACATTTGACTTTCTCTCTAATACACTTGACAAAATACTAGATTCGTGTTATAGTATTGGTATTAGTAGGAATAATATAATGTTAAGTTTTAGTGAAGACGAAAAGGAGGATTATGAGCGACTTTCTAAAAGATATAATTAAGGAAACAGGAAATGAATACGCCTCACTTGTAAGTGAAGGTGTTGATAGTGCAGATGTAACAAGTTTTATTGATACAGGTTCATATTCTTTTAATGCATTGTTATCAGGTAGTATCTATGGAGGTCTACCAGGAAATAAGATTACAGCAATCGCTGGCGAAGCAGCAACAGGTAAAACATTTTTCGCATTAGGTATTTGTAAAAACTTTTTAGATATGGATAAAGAAGCTGGTGTGATTTATTTTGAATCAGAAAGTGCCATATCAAAAGAGATGATTGAAAGTCGTGGTGTAGATAGTAAGAGAATGGTTATTGTTCCAGTTGCCACAGTACAAGAATTTAGAAATCAATCTATAAAGATTTTAGACAAATATATTCAACAACCAGAGGCAAGTAGAAAGCCTTTGATGTTTGTTTTAGATAGTTTGGGTATGTTATCAACCACAAAAGAAATGGAAGATACTGCCGCTGGTAAAGAAACAAGAGATATGACCAGATCACAAATTATCAAATCAGCATTTAGAGTATTAACATTGAAACTAGGTAAAGCAAATATACCTATGATAATGACAAACCACACATATGATGTTATTGGTTCAATGTTTCCTCAAAAAGAAATGGGTGGCGGAAGTGGTTTAAAATACGCTGCCTCATCAATCATCTATCTTGGTAAAAGAAAAGACAAAGAAGGTACCGAGGTCGTTGGTAATATAATTCATTGTAAAAATTATAAGTCAAGGTTAACAAAAGAAAATGCACAAATAGATGTCAAATTAACTTACAAAAAAGGTTTAGACAAATACTATGGTCTTATTGAACTTGCTGAAGAAGCTGGTCTCTTTAAGAAAGTATCTACAAGATATGAAATGCCAGATGGGTCTAAAGTCTTTGGTAAGAATATAAATGACGAACCTGAAAAATATTTTACAAAGGAAGTATTAGACAAGATAGATGAAGTCGCAAAACGAAAATTCAGCTACGGATCAGACGAAGAATAAAAGATATGCCTTTGCTCAAAGACAAGGTGATGACTTTAGTTGTATAAAGTTATTAGAAGGTGAGTTTGAAGGAGTAATCTATAAGTACGATAAGGTAAAGTTTGCGCCAGAACCAAATAACGATGGTGTCATACCTTTAAAATTTACTTATGATGTTTTTCATAATCCAAATAAAGTAGATGTTAAAAGTGAGCAGTTTAGAAATTATATAGGTGACATATTAGTGGAAGTTGTAGAATTACAATTAAAAAATAATCAGGTAGTATTTGATGAATAATGAAAGAATTGAAATAACCATATTAAGAAACTTCTTTTATAACGAAGAATTTACAAGAAAGGCTTTACCTTTTGTTAAATCTATCTATTTTGCTAAAAGAGAAGAAAGATTATTATTTGATGAGATAGATAACTTTGTTCAAAAATATAAAAATGTTCCCACAAAAGAAGCAATTTTAATTGAACTTTCACAAAGAAAAGATATAAATGAAGATGAACATAGAACTGTTAAAGAACTTATTAGTAATTTAAATGATGAAGAAGTCGAACAACAATGGTTGTTAGATACAACAGAAAAGTTTTGTAAAGATAGAGCAGTACATAATGCTGTACTTGATGGTATAAAGATATTAGATAAAAAAGATACAAAAAGAACACCAGAGGCAATACCAAGTATTCTTGCCGAAGCTCTTGCTGTTAGTTTTGACAATCACGTTGGGCACGATTATATAGGTGACGCAGAAAATAGATTTCAATGGTATCATACAAAAGAAAAAAGATATAAGTTTGATTTAAATTATTTAAATAGAATTACAAAAGGCGGTGTTCCAAGTAAAACTTTAAATATCGCTCTTGCTGGTACAGGTGTTGGTAAATCGTTGTTTATGTGTCACGTTGCTTCAAGTTTCTTAACACAAGGTTTAAATGTATTGTATATCACTTTAGAAATGGCAGAAGAAAGAATTGCTGAAAGAATAGACGCAAACTTATTTGATGTTACGATTGATGACTTACATACAATGCCTAAAGAATTATATGATAATAAAGTTTCTAAATTACAAAATAAAACATCAGGTCAATTAATTATAAAAGAATATCCAACTGCATCAGCTCATAGTGGTCATTTTAGAGCTTTGATAAATGAACTTGCTTTGAAGAAAAGTTTTAAACCAGATGTAGTGTTTATTGATTATTTAAATATTTGTGCTAGTAGTAGATTTAAAGGTGGTAATATATCATCTTATTTTTATATTAAAGCAATTGCAGAAGAATTAAGAGGTCTTGCAGTTGAATTTAATGTACCTATCTTTTCTGCTACACAAACAACCAGAACAGGTTATGTATCTACTGATATTGGATTAGAAGATACATCAGAAAGTTTTGGTCTTCCAGCAACTGCTGACTTTATGTTTGCTCTAATGTCAAATGAAGAACTTGAAGCATTAGGACAAATGAAAATCAAACAATTAAAAAATAGATACAACGACCCAAGTATAAATCGTTCTTTTATTGTTGGAGTTGATAGAAGTAAAATGAGACTATATGATGTTGAAAATACAGCACAAAATATAGTAGATAGTAACCAAACAAAAGAGGAGGAAAATTATCCTACACCTGAATCGGCGTATGAGAAGTTTTCAGATTTTAAAATATAATGGCTAAATATGTAACTTTTACAAATGCTAATCCACCTTTTGAAGGTACAAAAATTATTATAAATGTAGATCACATTGTATCCATTTATGAAGACTTAACAGCAAAGAAAAAAATTGCATTATGGTCTAAAGATAATTTTTGGCACGTTGAAGAAAGTATGGAAGAAGTATGTAAACTAATAGGAATAGACTACATAGAAACACTCGTAAAAAAGGAGATAAACTAAATGATACCAGGTAATTTATTTACAATACCAATGTGGACGCTACCTGTACTAAATTTTTCTAAAAAGAAAGAACAATTAGAAAAATTAGTAAAATCTTTTCCCGAAAAAAGACACGGTATACAAACATTTGCTACAAATAGACAATCCCAAAGAACAGGATTTTCTGAAGCATTTTCTAATATTTGTGGTGAAGAATTACAAATGCTAATTCAAAGACTAAAAAGAAATGTTCAGATCGAAGACATCTGGTCAGTATCTTATAAAAAAGGTGAATATCATACACCACACGATCACGGATCAACAGGTCTTGCAGGTATATTATATTTAAATATGCCTAAAGATGCGCCTGTTACACAATACATTCAACCTTGGAATGATTGGACAACAGATAGAACAATATACTATCCAGTACCAGTTACTGAAGGAACTATGGTTGTGGTACCTAAATTTGTGAGACATTTTACTGAACCAAGTAAATCTAAAAAAGTAAAAAGAATTATATCCTGGGATATGAAATTGATTTAATGACAAAGAAAGAAAAGCTACAAAAGGTTAAGTTTAGAAAAGGAGACCGTAGGCCTAGATCAGATTATCCTAATTTATCTTATGAAAAAAAGATGAAGAAAAAGGGTAAAGATATAATATGGCAAGTATATGAAAGACCTACAAACAATATGATAGCCGAGTATTTCTTTGAAGAAGATGCACATAAATTAGTAAAATTTCAAAACAAAACACAGGTATGGAAAAATAGTGGAGGTATACCAAAGTTTTTGTGGATAAGAGTTTAAATGTATAAATATTACTAAACAATTGATTTATATGGAAAAGTTGATTATAGTTATGGACAAAATGAGAGAAAAATGTTTAGTTTTAAAGGATTCGTTACAAAAGAAAAGAATACGCATTTAGAACACGTTGAAGACCAAATCATAGATAAAGGGTCTCAAGGTGGACAAAATGCTATTAATTTTTTAAAGTCAATTAGAGATATGTTGGCAGGGTCTTCTGGCCGTAAAGTCAATATGTCAGTTAAGTGGGACGGTGCGCCTGCTATCATCTGTGGTATTAATCCCGAAAATGGTAAATTTTTTGTTGGTACTAAATCTGTATTCAACGTCAATCCTAAAATCAATTACACTTCTGGCGACATTAGAAGAAATCACTCTGGTCCTTTAGCAGATAAATTAAGTGTTGCTTTAAGAGAATTACAAAAATTAAATATAACAGGTATATTACAA
>Ga0208644_1001885_pt1 | contig 17113 bp, 9 predicted proteins | sample VirMetDEL_Nov_18_FD_184517 | JGI IMG/M metagenome (GOLD analysis project Ga0208644, IMG submission 184517) | Aqueous microbial communities from the Delaware River and Bay under freshwater to marine salinity gradient to study organic matter... | ecosystem: Environmental > Aquatic > Marine >... | reverse complement strand
ACCAACGTAAGCAGTTGCTTGATGGTGATTGGGATATTAAAGAAGGTGCTGCTTTTACTGAGTTTGATAGGAATATTCACGTTGTTGAGCCTTTTTCAATTCCAAGAAATTGGGTTAAATTTCGTGCTTGCGATTATGGTTATGGCTCTTATAGTGGTGTGTTGTGGTTTGCTGTTTCTCCAGACGAGCAGATTATTGTATATCGAGAGTTGTATTGTAGCAAAGTACTTGCCACAGATTTGGCAGATATGATATTGGATGCTGAAGCTGATGATGGAAATATTAAGTATGGGGTTCTGGATAGTTCTCTTTGGCATAAACGTGGGGATACTGGTCCTTCTTTGGCTGAACAGATGATTATGAAGGGGTGTAGATTTAGACCTTCTGATAGAAGTAAAGGCAGTCGTGTATCTGGAAAGAATGAAATACACAGAAGATTACAAGTAGATGAGTTTACAGAAGAACCAAGATTAGTATTCTTTAATACTTGTACTAATATGGTATCACAATTACCAGCTCTACCATTGGATAAGAAAAATCCTGAAGATGTAGACACAAGAGCAGAAGACCACTTGTATGATGCATTAAGATATGGTATAATGTCAAGACCACGATTTAGTATATTTGACTACGACCCTATGGGCAGACCTAATAGTAGTATGCCTGTAGCAGATTCAACCTTTGGATATTAAAATGGCAGAAGATAATGAAATAAATATAGAAGATGATGCGATAGCATTGGATGATGTAGAAGATACAGCAGTAGCCGATGTAGGAGTATCTAGTTTAGCAAATTATGTTACTAGTAAATTTGAGAAATCAGAAGATAGTAGATATGAAGATGAACAAAGATGGGTTCGTGCTTATAGAAACTATAGAGGTTTATATGGTCCTGATGTACAATTTACAGAAGCAGAAAAATCAAGAGTATTTATCAAAGTAACTAAAACAAAAACGTTGGCTGCATATGGTCAAATCGTGGATGTTTTATTTGCAGGTGGTAAATTTCCTGTGAGTATAGAACCCACAGAGTTACCAGAAGGAGTAAAAAAAGATGTTAATTTCGACCCTAAAGAACCTCCAGAACTACGTAACCAAGATTCTTCAATGGAATCTCCTTATGGTTTTAACGGTGACGGTAAGGAACTACCTAGAGGAGCTACTGCACAAAGTCTGCAAGATGGTCTTGGTCCTTTGGAAGAAAAGCTTAGTGAAGTTGAAAACCTTAAAGAAGGTGTTGGCGAAACTCCGACAGCGATAACTTTTAGTCCTGCTATGATTGCAGCTAAGTCTATGGAAAAAAAGATAATAGACCAACTGCAAGAATCAGGTGCTACTAAACATTTAAGAAGCACAGCATTTGAGATGGCATTATTCGGAACAGGAGTAATGAAAGGACCTTTTGCGGTAGATAAAGAATATCCTAATTGGGATGGCGAAGGCGAATACAATCCTAAGTTTAAAACTGTTCCTCAAGTAAATCATGTATCTGTTTGGGATTTCTACCCTGACCCAGATGCAAATAATATGGATGAAGCACAATACATCATAGAACGACACAAGATGTCACGTAGTGATTTACGTGCTTTAAAACGTAGACCATACTTCCGAGCTAACGTTATTGATGAAGCTATTAATGCTGGTGAAAACTATACAAAGAAGTACTGGGAAGATGACTTAACAGACTATGACCAAGACAGCTACGTTGATAGATATGAAGTACTAGAATATTGGGGTATGATTGAAACCGAAATGCTTTTAGACCAAGAAGTAGATGTACCAAAAGAATTACAGGACTTCGATGAACTACAGGCAAATATATGGGTATGTAATGGCAGACTACTAAGAGCAGTATTAAATCCATTCAAACCTTCTACAATACCTTACATGGCAGCTCCATATGAATTAAATCCGTATTCATTCTTTGGTGTAGGTCTAGCTGAAAACATGGATGACACACAGACACTTATGAATGGCTTTATGAGAATGGCTGTAGACAATGCTGTGCTATCAGGTAACTTGCTTATAGAGGTAGATGAAACCAACCTAGTTCCGGGGCAAGATTTATCTGTGTATCCGGGCAAAGTCTTCAGAAGACAAGGTGGTGCTCCGGGTCAAGCTATCTTCGGTACTAAGTTTCCTAACGTATCAAATGAGAACTTACAACTGTTCGATAAAGCTAGAGTACTTGCTGACGAGAGCACAGGACTACCTTCCTTCTCTCATGGACAGACAGGTGTACAAGGTGTAGGTAGAACGGCATCAGGTATATCAATGTTAATGAACGCAGCAAGTGGTAGCATAAAAACAGTTATTAAAAATGTAGACGATTATTTACTTAAACCCCTAGGTGAAGGATTATTTAGATTTAATATGCAATTTGATTTTGACCCTGCTATACGTGGTGACTTAGAAGTTAAAGCACGTGGAACAGAAAGCTTAATGGCTAACGAAGTAAGGTCACAAAGATTAATGCAATTCTTACAGACTGCATCAAATCCTGCACTTGCACCTTTTGCGAAGTTTCAATACATTATTCGTGAGATTGCAAAGGCTATGGATTTAGACCCTGATAAAGTAACCAACAATATGGATGAAACAGCACTCCAAGCTGAGCTACTAAAACAGTTCCAAGGACCACCACAGCAACAACAGCAAGGTGCTCCGGTTCCGGGTTCAAACCCAATGGACACATCAGGAACAGGCGGTGGTATCATAGGTACAGGACAAGCACCTGTTCCGGGAGAGCAAGGATTTACAGGAGTACCGCAAGGTGGACAAGGACAACCTCAAGCAAATACTGGGCAACCTCAAGCCGATGGTCAACCATCAGCACCAATTCAATAAGTATTTAGATGCGGTCATAGACCAACATCATAAAGCAATAGAACAGACTAATGATATGACTATTGTATATAGAACGCAAGGTGCTATAACAGCACTACGTAGATTAAAACTATTAAGGGATGAAGTAAATAGTGGCAACACAAACTGATGAAATGTTATCTAAATATCTTGTACCTGTAGAAGAGGAAAAAGATAGTGCTTTTGATTTTAGTATTGACCAAGCACAAAGATTACTAGGTAAAGGTGTAGAAGTAGCAGGAAAGTTTACTGGTATTGAAGGCATGGAACAGTTTGGTTCTGACGTTGTTGCTCAACAAGAAAAAGATATAGAAGAAGGTGGTTATACACCTGAATATCAAGGCAGTCTACGAGAAGCTTATCAACAAGGGGGTATTGACAATGCTCTTGGTTGGTTAAAAGAGAAATCCATAGAAAACGTTGTATCAAGCGGTACAGCGATAGTTGGTACAGGTTTGGCTGCAATCACTGCTCCATTCAGTATACCTGCTTCCTTGGCGATTACAGGAGCTACAATAGGCTCTTCAGTATTGATGGGTGCAGGTGAATCAGCACAGGAGATGGAGGACAAGACAGGCACATATGATGCTAACGTAGCTGTAGGTGTAGGTGCTCTTGTTGGTATATTAGATAAGTTTGGAGCAGGTAAAGTAATACCTAAAGGTAAACTGTCTAATATGACAGGTGAAGAGTTAATTACAGCTTTAGCAAAAGCAGGTAAGCCTGAAGCAGGTAAAGCAATAGCTGCTCGTATAGGTAAAGCTACAGCAGGTGAAGCAGGAACAGAAGCACTACAAGAAAGTGCTATCATGGGTGGTGCAGCACTTACAGGTGGCGAATATACAGGCATGGAGATTGCTGACAAGATTATTGATTCAGCAGCTTTGGGTGGCACTATGGGTGGTGCTACAAGAGGTGCAGGAGAACTTGTAGGTGTAGCAGGCAGAACATCTCCATCATCTGTAGTTGATAAAGCTAAAGGACAGATGGAAGATATATTCAGAGGTCCTGACGATACTAGTGGATTAGCACTAGCAGGTGATGTGCCTAGCGGTGCATTACAACAGAAACAACAAGAAGATGAAACGACTGCCAAAGCACAGATAGATGAGATGATGATAGGTGAAGGCACGGTATCAGGAGATGAGGGTGCTAAACAGTGGCGAGAAAAAGCGAAAGAAGCCTATACACAAAGCATGTCTGATATACAAGAAGATGCAGACACAAATGTTTTAGAAAGCGATTACAGATTATTTCAAAATTTAAAGGATGAAGATAAAAGAAGTATATTTAAAGAAACAGGTGCATACGTAGATGAGATAGATGGACAGATTAAAACAGAGATACCTTCGTACAATGCGGAACTAGATGAAACTGTTTTAAATGATGAGCAGTTTTTTACTAGAGAAAGAACCATGACAGGTCCTATATTTAAGGTAAAAACTTTTGTAGAACAAGCAGACTACCTAGGAATAAATCCTTTTGCAACTAATATGCCTAGATTACGAGTGAGAGATATTTTAAAGTTTCCTGAATTTTATGAACAATATGATAAAGAAATGGTTGGTGAATATGGAGTTACATATCAACCTATAGGAGATATACCTGTAAAGTTAGAAACTAATCGCATGGCAGGTGGTTCATACTCTCCAGCAAAAGACGAAATTTACTTAATGCCTTCGCAAGCTAAGTTTATGAAAGAAACTTTACTACATGAATTACAACACGCAATTCAGCACAGGCATGGTTTTGCACAAGGAGACAGTCCTGTTAGATATTTACCTGAAAATGTAGATACAGCAAAAGCAAAAATACAAAAGGAGATACAACAAGGAGCAACTGAAATTACAGGTAAGCTAAGTTATTCTCCCCTTACTAGAGAAAAATATCGTGAATATAAAGATTCCAATAAGTATACTAATGCAGAAGTTAATGAAAGACTACAAACAATTATTTATGCACTAGCCAATAGAACAGTTTCACAACCCTCTAATGATGCTAGTATAGTAAGTAAAGAGTTATCTAAAAAGAAAATGCCTAAAGTATTACCTTCAACTATTGATGGTCCAGCTATTTCTTATGATGTTCAAAAGGCTTATGAGGATAGTGTAGATGATTTACAAAAATTATACGATGTTTTTTCACCATCGGATAAAGTTAGATTTCTTCAAAAATTTGTAAATTTAAGTATTTTAAATCATCGTTTAGACACCGCAGAAAAAATTGCATCATTGACATATAGATTAGCAAGTGGTGAATTGGAATCTACTAATGTAGAAAATAGACATAGAATTATTTTAGAAAAATATATTAAAGAAGGTAAAAATCCAGATAAAGCATTACGAGAACTATATCCTACGGATACAAGAGGATTGCCTAAGTCTTTTGTAAATTATTTTAGAAGTCCGCAGTATAAAAATATAAGTAAGCTAGGACAGTTTACTGACGAAGAAATATTAGCTCCAGATAATTCATCAGGTTTGTTTGGTTCAAGACGAGATAGTACCGAAAAAATAATAAATTTAAATAAGGCTTTATCTTTTGATACGGAAAACATTGATGACTTTATAAACAAGATAAAAGCACCAGAAGATAAAATAAATAAGTTAAGAATAAATATGGCACTTAGATTATCGCACTTAGATAGAATAGAATCTGTATTTCTTGGTAGTACATCTACAGCCGATAAGCCTATTCAAGATGAAGAAGGCAGGTCAACAGGTAATAGAATGAATTTTTCTACTGCCTTATCAGAACTAAGTGCTAGATTTGACCCTGATTATGAATTTTATAACGAAAGTACACCCATATCACCTCCTAGTTTTGTATTTCCTGCAAAGACAGATAAAGAACAACAACAAAGATTAGAAGAATATGGTGATTTAACAGAAGTTGAAAAAATAGGTAAAATAGTTTCTGAAGTAAAACAAAAATTATTGTCTTCTGGTTTAGATAATATAACAACAGAAATTGAAAAATTGATAGCTTCTTTTTATTTAGGTTATCCTATTAGAGTGGGTGTTGAACCTGAAAACGTTGTAGAATTAGGAATAAAAAGACCTACAGATGTACCAAGCGATGCTATGTCAGCTTTTTTAGTAGCTCCTAATAGTATTGTTAATAAAAAAATAAATGAATACAAGGCTTTGTCTAAAGATAAAAAGCTAAGAAAAAAATTAGATATTGCAGATAAAATAAATTATAAATTTTTATATGGTGTGGATGAATCTATAGAAAATAAAAATGATGATATTTTTAATTTTAGATACACTGCTCCATCAGATTTAGATGAAATAGCAAATTTATATAATAAAATTCAAGAAGTTAAAAAAGAGACTACTCAAGATATTAAGGCAATAGACAATTCATACGGTAACAGTATACTAAATATTGAGAAAAGTATGGTTGGTTATCCAGTAACTGAAGATGACATTGATTCTAGAACAATGTTTATTAATGAAGCTATGAGAAAAGGTGGCACGGAGTTATCAGAAGCAAGAGAAGGAACTGTATCTGATAAAGAACAGGCACTAGAACTATTAAAAAATCCTGATGCCATTACCGAGTGGAAAAAGAATAACAAGGTTAGTAAAGAAGAACTTAAACGTAGAACAACTAGAAAGTACATAGAACAAACAGAAGCCTTACAACAAGGTAAAATGTCAGGTAAAGAGTATAGAGATTTTATACGTACTAATCAACCTGCTACAAAGTTTGAAGCAAACGATTTACCTAATTTATTTGCTAGTTACACAGATGCTGTCGGTGCATTAAAGCCATCATTCTCAGCAAAGGGCATTGTGGGTTTGACAACAGAAATACCTGAAGGTACTATTGTAGATTCTAGGTTAGACATTGATGGTTACAACTTATATAATACATGGATAGCTTCTATCAAAACACCTGATGGCAATAAATATGGTAGAACTGCTGTATTAAAAGATGTTAAGTTTTCTGTATCAGGAAAAAATGCAGTAGATAAAACATTAGCTGTGGCACAAGGCAAAGCAGAGAAGTCTCCATTTGCTGTGATGAAAGGCGAGTGGCAAAATCTATCTGATGAAGAAGCTTATTCACTAGCTGAAACATACATAAATAATCCTGACTATGTTCAGGTAGGTTTTAATCCTGAAAGACATAGTTTCTTTTATCGTAAAGATAATATGATGCCTGTATTTGAAGCACAAGAAGTTGTTCAGATAGGTGCATTAGTATTAGCAAAACTAAAGAAAGAGAACCCTGTAGAACGTATAGGTAAACTTAGAGGACTAAAAATTAAGTCTAGGCAGGATGGTAAACCTGCTATATTTAACGAAGGTGGTATTCCAATGAAAAAAGATATACAAGCTCAACAATTAGAAATGTTTGGTGACGTAGGTAAAATGGCTAAGAAACAAATGCCAAATGACCCTGTATCAGGTAATGAAATACCTAAAGGTTCTGTCGCAGAAGAAGTACGAGATGATATACCTGCACAACTAAGTGAAGGAGAATTTGTATTACCTGCTGACGTTGTTAGGTATCACGGTTTAGAAAAATTAATGAAGCTAAGACAGGAAGCAAAGGGTGGCATTAATATGATGGATAGTATGGGTCAGATGGGTAATTCAGAAGAAGCTACCATGTCTGATGATATGCCATTTAAACCACAGATGGCAGTCGGTGGAGCAGTTCCGGGAATTAATATAACACAGCCAACACAACAAATGGTAAAACCATCTATATATTCAGCACCTAATATACAACCTGTAGTTACACCGCAAGTTGCAGTGCCTACACAGCCTACATATACAGCACAAACTATACCACAATATCAACAGCAACAACCTACTAATACAGCTGCAACACCTAGCTTTGGTGGTCTTGTAGGAGCACCGTTTGGACAGTTACAAGAAAGCACAACAAAAAAATATGTTAACCCTGAAACAGGAGAAGAGTTATATATTCCTTTTGTGAATGGACAACCTATATATCCTATACCTACAGGTTTTAAAGAAGAATCTGAAATTATAAAAGAAGAAGAAAAGAAAGACCCTGTAGCATCGCAAACTAAAACTACACAAGTTACGGATAGTGGTGGCGGTGATGATGGTGGAAGACAAACACCACAAACAAAAGAATATCAGATTGCTAGTACGATGACAGGTAAAAGTGGTTTAGCAGATGCATTTAAAGAAATAGGTAGTTTTTTACTTTCTCCGGGAATTAAAATAGGTGGAGCAGTAGCTAGTGCTCTGTCAGGTAAGCCTGATGTAGAACCTTATGGTACTCCTGATTTTCCTGTAGATGACCCATATGCTACAGCAGCAGATTACGCAGGTACAGGAGTATCTCCTGATTTTATAAATTTAAATGAAGAGTATGCTAAACAAGCAGGATATGCAAGTCTTGCAGACATGAAGGCTAACTTAGGTGGAATAACTCCTACATTTAAAAGAGGAACAAAGCCGGGTGAAGTTAGTATGGATACAGGTTATACATTTAACGCAGCAGGTGAATCTCGTGCTGATGATGGAACAGTAGCATATTCATCTTTTCAAGACTTTGCAGATAATATGAAAGCTAGTGTTAAGAGTGGGTGGCATGGTGGTGCAGGATATACAAAAGCACAGTATAATGCATTATCGGATAAAGCAAAAGAAAACTATAAAAATCACGTTTCTATATTAAGTGATGTAAAGGGTAAAAATATAACCCCTTCATATTTAAAAACAACTGTTAAAGAAACAGGAGTAAAAACTATATTAGATAAAGACGTAAAAAAAGCTACTACAAGTAAAGCGGACAGTCCTACAATTACCCAAGACCCTGCTAAAGAACAATTAAACAATTTAGCTAGGTCTTATGGTATAGACCCAACAGGAAAAGATAAAGCTTATTTAGATACAGTAATAGCAAGTAAAAGACAGGAAAATAGAGCAAAAGCTCAAGCAGCAAATAGACAAACAGGTTCTGGTGTTTACAGCGGAGATAATCAATATTCTATGGGAGATGATGATAATAGTTCTGTTAGTCAAGGTCCATCAGGCTATGAAGGAAGTGGTTTTGGCTCTAGTTTTGCTACTGCAACAGGTGGTTTTATTCAAAGGAAGAATTTACCCAAAGCTAATAAGAAAAAGATGAAGCAAGGTGGGTTGGCTTCAAGACGATAACCCACATAATAACTTGACCACGTGTGTGAGTTATGATATAATGGCTACTTATCCCCCAACAATAACTGGCTACGATAACCCCTAGGAGAAATAGAATGGCTGAAGAGCAAAATACTACAATGGTGAAAGAGAACACACCTAAAAAAACAATGTTTGTAAATAGACCTTATTCTCAAGAAGAGAGAGTAAAGAAAGACGAAGAAGAATTAGAACAGCTAATCAAAGAGCAAAAAGGTGAAGTTGAAACTAGTGAAGAGAAAACGCAGGATGAAGCAGAACCGTCTTCTGCGGAAGAAAGAACTTTTAAAAAACGTTATGGAGACCTACGAAGGCACACACAAGAAAAAGAAAAACAATTTCAAAAACAGTTAGATGATTTGAAAGGACAACTTGAAAGTGCTACAAAAAAAGAAATGAAGTTACCTAAGTCTGACGAAGATATAGAAGCATGGGCAACTGAATATCCAGACGTAGCTCAAATAGTTGAAACTATTGCTATGAAAAAAGCAAGAGAGCAATCTAAAGAATTAGAAGGCAGAATAAAAAAGATAGATGAGATGTCTGCGGAAGCTGTTAAAGATAAAGCCGAAGCAGAATTAATGAAAATTCATCCTGATTTTAATGATATTAGAGATAGCGATGATTTCCATGAATGGGCAGATGAACAGCCAAAATGGGTACAGGATGCACTATATGAAAACGATAATGATGCAAGGTCAGCATCAAGAGCTATTGACCTCTACAAAGCAGACAAAGGCATTGGTAAGGAAACTAAGACAAAGAATGATAAAAGTGCTGCTATGGAAGTTGGCACGAAATCTACGAGAACTAAGGTCGATGCTACGGAATCTAGTAAAAAAATACTTGAATCATCTGTTCAAAAAATGTCTGCTCAACAGTATGAGAAACAAGCTGATGCAATAATGGAAGCTATCAGGTCTGGTAACTTTGTATATGACATATCAGGTTCAGCTAGATAAATTAAAAATAAAGTTGACAACAACGAATTTATGTATATAACTATACATAACTAGAAGTGTAACACAACCTCACGTTCCCAAACTGAATACTTGTGTTGCACTTTAAACTACACTTTAGAGATTACCCAATTATGTGAGCCTACACAGGAATAGCTATCCTACGTACAACCTCAACGCATGAATGGTCCTTATAAAGTAAATGACTAAAACTATATAGTACACATTCTGTGTACATTTGAGAAATGTTTAAGGAGATTAAAATGGCATTTTCAGCAGCAGCTGGTTATGGTAATCTACCTAACGGTAATTTTAGTCCTATTATTTACAGCAAACAGGTGCAACTTGCGTTCCGTAAGTCATCTATCGTTGATGCAATCACTAATAATGATTACTTCGGTGAGATTGCTAATATGGGCGATTCCGTTAAGGTTATCAAAGAACCAGAAATAACAGTTAAGGCATATGAGAGAGGAACTACTATTACTCCTCAAGACCTTGATGACGAAGAATTTTCACTTAATATTGACAAAGCTAATTACTTTGCTTTTAAAGTGGATGATATTGAGGAAGCTCATTCGCATATTAACTTTCAACAGTTAGCATCTGATAGAGCAGCCTATAGACTAGCCGACCAATTTGACCAAGATGTACTTGGTTATATGTCAGGTTATAAGCAATCATCTATACATGGTGCTCCAGACACAGCTAATACAACTACTAATGGTAGTGTAGCTGTTTCAACAGCAGGTTCTGACGAACTCTTATCTTCAATGAAAATTGATGCTGAAGACTTCGGTGGTTCTGCTGGAGATGCTGTGGCTATCTTACCAAGAACAGGTGGAGCTACTACTGCTGCTCCTGCTAATGGAGATAGAAACCCATTGACAGTGATTGCTAGAATGTCAAGACTACTAGACCAACAGAATGTTGATACTAACGGAAGATGGTTAGTGTTAGACCCTGTATTTATTGAAGTACTAAAGGATGAGGACACAAGATTGTTTGATGCAGACTTTGGTGGTTCAGGACTACAGAATGGTTTAGTTCTTAATAACCTACACGGATTTAAAGTGTATCAGTCAAATAACCTACCAAGTATAGGAACAGGACCATCTAATACAGGTGCGAACAGTTCTACAAACTTTGGTATTATTGTTGCTGGTCACTCTTCATCTATAGCTACTGCTGAGCAAATCAACAAGACAGAGACTTATAGAGACCCTGATTCTTTTGCTGATATTGTTCGTGGTATGCATTTGTATGGTAGAAAGATTCTTCGCCCTGAAGCAATCTGTACTGCCGCTTACCACTTAGCATAGGGAGATTGAATTATGGCGAATATTACTGCTGTTCTTAAAGCCGCTTCTGGCAACTCCCAGAGAGGTCGTAATGTATATTACATGGATAATGTTATTGACTTAACTGCTAATAGCATTAATCCAAACGGTGATACCATTCAAGCTATCACAGTTCCAGCTAATACTCTTGTTGTAGCTGCAGGTCTTCAGGTTGTAGAAAGTGCAACTCAGAATACTGGCACAGATGCAACAGCATCACTTGGTTTCACAGGTGGTGACGTTGATGAGTTTGTTGCAACTTTTGATATTGACGGTGCTGCCGATGGTGCTTATGCTCCTCAGATTGCAATCACAGGTTTGACTGCTTCTACTTCTGCTGACACTATTGACGTGTTATTAGCAGGTGGTGGTGCATCATTTACTGCTGGTAAAATACGTGTGTATGCAATGATGATGGATATAAGCGACCAAGGTGACATGTCTGCTGACGAAGTTGACAGAGACACTTTAGCTTAAATCATATATAAGGGAGCAGGGCAACTTGCTCTCTTATCTTTATAGGAATTACTATGGCAGAAACTTACCTAACACTAACAAATAAAGTAATAGCAAGGTTGAATGAGGTTGCACTAACTTCGTCAACTTTTTCTAGTGCTAGGGGTATACAAGTTCAATGCCAAAACGCAGTTAATGAAGCTATACGATATATAAATCAAAAAGAGTTTCAATACCCATTTAATCATGCTACAGATACAGAAGTACTGACAGCAGGAGTTGTAAGATATTCTGTACCTACTACAACTAAAACAGTAGATTATAATACGTTTAGAGTTATTAAAGATTCTGACTTAGGTATTACAGGTGGCAGATTAAAAATACTAAATTATAATGACTATGTAAATAATTTTATTACACAAGAAGATGAAATAAATACTACAACAACTAGTACAACACATACAGATAGTGTAACAACTATAACTGTTTCGAGCACAACAGGTTTTGACAGTGCAGGTACTTTGTTTATAGGCAACGAGCAAATTACATATACAGGTACTACAAGTACTACATTTACAGGATGTACTAGAGGTGCAAATAGCACAACAGCAGCCACTATAGCGAGTGGAATAACTGTAACACAGTTTGATGGTGGTGGCATCCCTGAATTTGTTGTTAGAACACCTGACAATAATTATTTATTATATCCATTTCCCATTAAAAGTGTCACAATTAAATTTGACTATTATACATTTCCAACAGATATGTCTGCTCATGGCGATACTACAACTGTACCTGATAGATTTGCAGCAGTTATAATAGATGGTGCTACTGCCTTTGTATATCAGTATAGAGGTGAGACACAACAATATCAATTAAACTTTGGTAGATTTGAGCAAGGTATTAAAAATATGCAGACATTATTAATTAATAGATTTGATTATGTAAGGTCAACATATATTCCACAGTCAGGTTCAGGCAGTAACAGTTCAACGTTAAATTTAAGGGTAAGTTAATATGGCAGATTTGTCACAAACTTCTCCTTCAGCCTTTAACTGTGAAGGTGGCTTAGTCTTAAACAAGTCTACATTTATGATGCAACCGGGTGAAGCATTAGAGTTGAGAAACTTTGAACCTGCTGTTGAGGGTGGATACAGAAGAATAAATGGCTTCTCAAAGTATGTGTCAGCAGTTGTACCCTTTACATCTAGTTCTTCTGAAAAGGTACTTATGGTAGCAACCTTTGGTGATGTAGTATTAGCAGCTAGAGGTACTAGTATATTTAGTGCAACTCCGGGTGGTTCATCATGGACTAGCAGAGATAGTGGTAGAACAGGTGCATTAAAGTATAACTTTGAACGGTTTAACTTTGATGGTACAGATAAGATAATAGTAGTAGATGGTGCAAATGCACCTACAGTATTTAACTCTAGTTTAGCTGCAACAGATGTAAGTGACAGTTCTGTGTCAGGCTCTAAGTTTGTGGTATCTCATAGAAATCATATGTTCTATGCAGGTAAATCAACAACTAAACAAGAAGTTGTATTTAGTGAACCTTTTAATGAAGATGGTTTTAGTAGTGGTCAAGGAGCAGGTAGCTTCAAGGTAGACGATGAAATAACAGGGATTAAAGTTTTCCGTGATGACTTATTTATATTTTGTGAAACTAGAATATTTAAACTGACAGGTAGTTCAAGTGCTAACTTTTCAGTAACAGACGTAACAAGAGACATAGGATGTATCAACGGTGATACAATCCAAGAATTTGCAGGTGACTTAATATTCTTAGGTCCTGATGGTTTAAGAACCATTGCAGGTACAGCAAGAATTGGTGACGTGGAATTGGGTACTATAAGTGCTAATGTGCAATCTATCTTTAATGATAACATAGCTAGTGCATCAGAGTTTGATTCAGTAGTTATAACAGATAAGACACAATACAGAATATTCTTTACCAAATCAAGTGTTGGTGAGAATCAAACTAAAGGTGTCATATGTGTGCTCAAAGGACAGAAGTTTGAGTTCTCTGAAATACAAGGCATAAGACCTGCTTGTACAGATAGTTTTGTATCAGAAGGTAATGTAATAGTTTTACATGGTGCGTATTCAACAGGGTACATATATAGACAAGAATCAGGTAATACCTTTGATGGTTCAACAATACTAGGTCGTTATAGAAGTCCTGACTTAACATTTAATGACCCGGGAATAAGAAAGCATATGCAAAGGGTTATAGTAAACTATGAACCTGAAGCAGCAATAGATGCTGACTTGTTTGTTAGATATGATTATGAAGATAAGGATTCCCCAAGACCTTCAGCATATCCATTAGATTCAGAAGATGTTGTTGCTATATATGGTACATCAGTTTATGGAGTACCTACATATGGTGGTGCAACACAGCCACTAGTTAGACAGGCAGTAGAAGGTTCAGGATTTGCTGTTGCATTAAGAGTAAATGATGGTGGTGAAACTGCACCTTATTCACTTAAAGGTTTTCAGTTAGAATATCAGTTAGGAGCTAGACGTTAATGGGTGATACATATACAAGACAGTCCTCGTATACAGATGGAGACGTAATAACTGCAGCTCATACCAATAATGAGTTCAATCAGTTATTAGCCGCCTTTGCCGCAAGTACAGGACACTCACATGATGGTACAGCAGGTGAAGGTGGTGCTGTTACTAAACTACTTAGTAATGCACTTACATTTGGAGCAGGTACAGCAGGTACAGATATAACTATTACATTTGATGGTGAATCAAATGATGGTGTAATGAAATGGATGGAAGACGAGGACTATTTTGAATTTAGTGATGACATACTTATTGCTTCTACAGAGAAGTTACAATTCAGAGACACAGCTATATACATCAATTCAAGTGCCGATGGACAACTTGACATTGTCGCAGACACAGAAGTACAAATAGCCGCCACAACTGTTGACATAAATGGTGCAGTAGATGTATCAGGCAACTTAGCTGTAGGTGGTAATCTTGTTGTAACAGGTACTACTACATTCAACGGTGGCACACTCACACTAGGAGATAGTGCTAGTGACAATGTTGTATTTGGTGCAGACGTAGATTCTAGCATTATACCTGACGATGATGATACCTATGACTTAGGTTCTTCTAGTCAGCAATGGAGAAACTTATATGTAGACGGTACTGCATATGTAGATACATTAGATTTAAATGGTACTGCTATAACATCAACTGCAGCAGAACTAAACATAATAGATGGTGGCACAGCAGCTAGTTCTGTAACTATAGTAGATGCAGACAGACTAGTACTTAATGATGATGGTACTATGAAGCAGATAGCTGTAACAAGTTTAGCTGCTTACTTAGATGATGAAATAACTGCAATGCCTAATCTTACATCTGTAGGAACACTAGGTACACTTACTGTAGACAACGTAATTATAAATGGTACAACCATTGGACATACTAGTGATACAGATTTAATTACTCTTGCAAGTGGTTCTGTAACAATAGCAGGTGACTTGACCATATCAGGTGATGACTTGACTATGGGTACAAACACAGCAGGTCATTTATTAATAGCTGATGGTACAAACTTTAATCCTACACCTGTAACAGGTTTATCCGAAATATCTACAGTAGCTAATGATGATGTATTTCTAGCAGTAGACACTTCAGGTGGTGGACTTAAAAAGATTACTAGAAGTGCAGTCGTTGCAGGACTTGCTACATCTAGTGCCATATCAAATGTATCAGAAGACAGTACTCCACAACTAGGTGGTGACTTAGATGTAAATGGCAATGACATTGTTTCTGTATCAAACGGTAACATTGCAATCACACCTAACGGAAGTGGTGTTGTAAGACTAGATGGTAATGTAGATATTCAAAGTGGATTGATTGACCTAAAGAATAGTGGTGCAGTCTCTAAGATTAAGTTCTACTGTGAATCAAGTAATGCACACGCACAGACAGTACAAGGTGCTCCACACTCAGAGAGTGCTTCTAATACTTTAACACTACCAAGTACAGGTGGTAATGCTACTTTAGTATCTGCAAGTTCAACTGAAACATTAACAAACAAAACATTAACAGACCCTGTAATAACAAACATGACAGGTTCTACAATAACATTAGATTCTGCTGGAGATATTATATTAGATGCAGATGGTGCTAACATTGTATTTAAAGATGGTGGCACGTCAATACTTGACATAGCTAACAACTCTACTGATGTAGAACTTACTGTAAGCACTGCTGATAAAAACTTTCTTATTAAGGGAACAGATGGTTCTAGTGCTATAACTGCTCTTGACATAGACATGGCTCTTGCAGGTAAAGCAACCTTCAATGGTGATGTTGTCGTAGGTGGTGGCTTAACAGTCAATGGTACAACAACTACAGTAAACAGTACAACAGTAACAGTAGATGACCCTATCTTTACTATAGGTGGTGATTCTGCTCCGGGTTCAGATGATAACAAAGACAGAGGTATTGAGTTTAGATACCACAATGGTTCTGCAGCTAAAGTAGGTTTCTTTGGATTTGATGACAGTGCAGGTAAGTTTACATTTATACCTGATGCAACTAATTCTTCTGAAGTCTTTAGTGGTACAGCAGGTACAATAGTAGCTAACCTTGAAGGTAACGTAACAGGAACATTACAAACTGCTGCTCAATCTAATATAACATCACTAGGAACATTAACAACATTAACTGTTGACAATGTAATAGTTAACGGAACTACTATAGGTCACACAGATGATACAGACTTAATAACACTCGCTAGTGGTGTGGCTACTATAGCAGGTGAAGTGTCTATGACTACACTTGATATTGGTGGAACAAATGTAACATCTACTGCAGCAGAGTTAAACATCATGGATGGTGACACTAGTGCAACAGGCACTACGCTTGCAGATGCTGACAGAGTAGTGACTAATGATAATGGAACAATGAAGCAAGTAGCATTAACAGATGTCAAGACTTATTTGAGTAGTGCAGGTTTTTCACAAGAAGACCCTACAGCATTGGCTATTGCCCTTGGTTGATGCAGATTTTTCTTGACAAATGAAGCAAAACCGAGTATAATTATATAAAAGGAAAAAGAAATGGCAAATACATTTAAAACAGTTACATTTGCGGCTGAACCTGCATCTTCAGGTACACCCTATGTAATGTATACAGCAGCAGGAAGCACCACAACTGTTGTTTTAGGTTTAGTTCTAGCAAACATACACACTGCTCAAGTCACAGCAACAGTCAGACTAGTTAGTGACACAGGTAGTAGAGGTGGCTCAAACAACGTAACCAACGGAACGAGTATCATAGTAAA
>Ga0208644_1001881_pt1 | contig 17124 bp, 22 predicted proteins | sample VirMetDEL_Nov_18_FD_184517 | JGI IMG/M metagenome (GOLD analysis project Ga0208644, IMG submission 184517) | Aqueous microbial communities from the Delaware River and Bay under freshwater to marine salinity gradient to study organic matter... | ecosystem: Environmental > Aquatic > Marine >... | reverse complement strand
GTGCTTATACTGCACAATTCTCAAGACACGATGCAGATGATGGATTATTTTTACATAGTGAAGCAGAAGCTACACATTATAATTGGTTAATATCTACTCAAGATAATGTAGATAGAGGATTTGAAATTACACCTTCAACAGGAGTAGGAAATAGAACTTTTAGCACACCTGCTTTTGTAATTAAAGCAGATACTGGTAATGTCGGTATAGGAACTAACTCACCAAACAGATTATTACACTTACAATCTACTGGAGATGCAATAATGCAAATTACTTCTGCCGATGGAAGTGGTGCATTTATAGATTTAGGAGATGTTTCAGATGTAGATGGTGGTAGAATAGTTTATGATAGTGGTAGCAATCTATTATTTAATACTGCTTCTACTGAAAAAGTAAGAATTACAAGTGGTGGAAATGTCGGAATAGGAACTGCATCACCTGCAGGAAAGCTACACATAGACCAAAGTTTAGATAATGCTTTAATTGTAAGCGATAATCCTCATGCAACTACTAATGCAACAAGTGGTATTTCTTTTGGTGGGCATAGTAATGGAGATGTTTATATAGATAGCAAAACTCATACAGGTGGAGCAATAAATTTTAGATGTGGAGAGGGAACTGAACAAGGATATACAAGAACTTGGTTACAAGTAGATACTACAAATGGACAATCAAAATTTGTTAATGATGTTGTAGCTTATGCAAGTTCAGATAAAAGACTAAAAGAAAATATAAAAAATATTGACAATCCATTAGAAAAAATATCTATGATAAATGGAATAACATTTGATTGGATTAATAATAAAAAAGCACATAGTAATTCAGGTAGTGATATTGGTGTTATAGCACAAGAAATAGAAGAAGTCCTACCTGAAGTAGTTACTACAAGGGATAATGGATATAAAGCAGTTAAATATGAAAAGATTGTACCTCTACTTATAGAGGCAATAAAAGAACAACAGAAACAAATAGAGGAATTGAAAAATGGCTAAAGTAATCGCAGAAAAAGTACAAGAACAAGTACAAGTTGATTCACCTAAATTGGTAGAAATCAAGCATACAAGAACGATGCAAGATGCATCAGGAAGTGATGTAGAAGTAGTAGACTATGTGGAAACAAAACAAGTAGACCAAGCTATATCACAATGTGAAGCACATAAAGCTAATTTAGAATCACAACTTACTGAGTGTGAAGCAGAATTAGCAGACTATATAGCAATAAGAGATGCTGAATAATGGCTACACCTGCAGTACCAACAACTAATGTAGGAATATATAATCATTTGAGAGAAGCAACTGATTGCAACCAAACTACTAATTTAAGTTTGGCAAGTTTATGTAATGGTGGAACTTACAATGGAATACAAAATACTTTTGGTGGAGCAGGTGGCAGAGCAATGCTTTTTGATGTTATTGGTGGGACTAACAATCCAATAACAACTACACCTAATTCTGTCAATCTTTTTGATGACATTATAGGAACTGCACCATTTAATCTTGCTAATACCATTGGTGGTAGATATACATAGAATGTTAAAAAAAGAGTAGAAATGACAACAAGGATATTAATAAATTAGTGAGGATATATATATTATGACAAAAGGCTTTTCACAATATCAACAATCACAACTAGGTGTCTCAGCTGCTAAAGCTAGAGCTATCTCTGAACGTAGCGAAGCACAGTTTCGTACTGGACTTACTGCTATACAGGAAAAAGAAGCTTTAGAAAGAGCTGCAGACCAATTAGAAAAGATAGCAAAAGAAGCATCAAAAAATGCAGCTAAGCGTGGTAGAAAAGTTTCATTTGGTAGATTGATAGGTGGTACGCTAGGGTTTGTATTAGGTGGACCAGCTGGTAAAGCAGCTTTAGGTACAGCATTAGGTAGTTTAGCAGGTTCAGCAGCAGCAGGTGGATTTAAAAAGTATGATGTTGAAGTTCCTGATAGCTTAGTTCCTGGTGGATTCTTCTATGGAAGAGAAAGGGAAGCGTTTAAACAGCGTGCAGATGATGTAGAACAAGCATTTAAAGATTTGACAAGAGCACAAAGACAGGGTATAGCTAAAAACCTTATTACCGACTATGTGGCTGGTAGAAGTCTTGGAAAAATAGGAGCAGAGTTTGAACCTCTTGTAGAGGCAGGTGCTATAGATAATGTTGAATATCTTAAGAATGTATTTAGAAAATCGTTAGACTTAGACCCAACAGAAGCAGTAAGAAATATAAAATTAGAAACTCAAGGCTTTAAAATAGACCCTAAAACAGGAACTGCTTTTGATTCTTTTTTAGAAAAAAATCTAAATACACCTAGAGGTTCTAGACTTGAAGACCAAATGAAAGTATTATCTCAACTTGAGCCAGATTATATTGGAGTTAACAAAATACCTACTCCTTCTCCAGTACCAGAAGATATATCTATGTTTTCTGGAGGTTTTCCAAATGCATTCAATAAACAAAATAATGTATTAGCTGGAAATACTGGAAGTGACGTTATACAAGAAATATCAAATGTAACCAAACAACTTTCTGGTGAAAATGAAAGACCTGGATTTTCAGGCGTACTAAAAGGATTTAAAAGAGAAGATGTAGACTTTAGAGATATATTTAACCCAGCAGGAGAAGAAACATATTTTAATATTTTTCCTGATGAACTTACAGAAACAGATTTATTCAGAGATAACAAATATGGAACAAATTATGGTAGATACACAGGAAAAAGAAATAGCTTATTTCAATCTACAGTAGGACCAATGGGAGGAATATAATGTCACGTTACATGAATTTAGACGGTAGTTTGTTTCAACAAGGGTTTGACCCTTATCAGTTTGACCAACCAAGTGCTTATGAGCAATTTGAAATGCCTGATTTTGGTGCACCTGACCCATCAAATACTTTAGCAGCTCCTGTTGACACTAGCAATATGAGTCAAGAAGGTCAATTTTTACAGTCTATGTTTGGACCACTAGGTGTTACACCAGACCAATTTAGTCAGTACGAACAGTTTGTTACTCCAATACCTGAAGAATTATATGAATTAACTGACCCAACTGCTGACATTTATCAACAGTTTAGACAAGAAAGACAGCAAAGGCTTTCAGGTCAGCTAGGAGAGTCTGTAACAGGATTACAACAAAGTTTGTTTCAAGGAAGAAGAGAAGCCAGGGGTATGGGTGGAAGAAGAGGTTTTGTTACAGGTAGAAGATTTATGGATGATATAAGTCAAAGTGCAGCTATGACAGGACAAAGAGCATTTTCTGCTTTTGGTAGAGGTTTATATGACATTGAAGAAGATATTGTAGAAAGAGTAGGTTCAGAAAGAAGATATGTAGCAGGCTTAGAAGCACAAAGAAGAAGTGATGCACTAAGACTTGCAGAATTAGCTGGTTTATTTAAAGACGAGGGAGAAGAATAATGGCTAGAAGTTATGTAGATAGTATTTTAGATGCAGCAGCAATGGCATCAAGACAAGATACACTTGGTGATATGTTAAACCAATTACCTGGAATACTGGTAGAACAAGAAAGATATAGAGACCAGCAACAAAAAGAAGCTGAAAGATATAATGACCAAGTAACTTTTAGAAACACTCAATATAACGATAGCTTAGATAGACAAAAAAGAACAGATGAGATGACATTACTTGGTCTTACACAAAATATGTCTCCTGAGATGACAGACACTTTCTTAGAAGGCGTAGACGTAGAATCGTCTTTTGGAATACAAACAAGAGATGCATTAAAGAAGTCAAATAAAGTTAGAGTAAATAATATAAAGTCTATAACTACTGAACTTAATAATTTATACAATGTAGATGTTTCAAAGATGACTCAGAAAGAAATCATGGAAATGAAACAAAGTGTTCAGTCTAAAATATATTCAGACCCATACACTACAAAACAATATGGTTCACAGCTAAATCAAGTAGATTCTATTATTACAGAAAAATTTAGCAATGATTTTATTAGGACTTTTGTTGATGACAATCAGTCAGAATTAGGTCTTACAGATAAACAAATTCAATCTATTAAGGGAGCAAAAAATTCCACTCAAGCATTTAGTATTATAGAAAAACATATTGAGCAAAAAGATTTTGATGTAGAAGATTTTAATAAAATAAGCAACGCTTACTACACTGGTTATAATGCTAGGAAAAACGTAGCTGGAGTAGTAGAAGAAACTGCATACGATAAAAATATGCAAGCTATATTGTCTAAAGGTTCTGAAAAACTTGCTAAAGAGCAAGGAGTAGATGTATACTCTTTTAGTGTACCAGAAGGTTCTTATGAGCTACCTTCAGAGCAATTAGAATCTTTAGAACCAGGTCAACAAACAATGGAAGATAACGGAGTTCAATTAAAAATAACATATTCTTCTGACGGTAGTCAAGCGTATGTTACCCCTTTGAAAGATGGAGAGGTAGTAAATAATGAAAAAGAATCAGGTGGAGTATTTAGTAATTTTGGTTTTAAAGGTTCAAGAGCAATGCCTGAAAGTCAACGTAGAACAAATTTAAATATTATTAACAACACTAATCTTTCACCATCTAGCTCTAATTACAAAAGAGCTTATTTACAACTAGAGCAAGCAGGTCTTTTACCTGAAAATTCTAGAAAACCAGAATAATAAACTATGGCAAATGGAAAAGACAAATATGTTCCAAGTTGGACTACTGGAGCTAAAGACAGTACAACATACACACCTAGTTGGATAAATCAACAAACTCAAGATAAAGAAACTGTAATAAATGAAATGCCTACATTTACAGAGGCACTTGCAAGTAGTTTTGCAGAAGAAACAACTTTCGGATTATACAATGACCCTTCTTTAGATGCAAGTGAGCTATCTTCATCGGCTTCTATGGGTAAAGCAATAGGTAGTACTGTTGGTTTCTTTGGTATATCAATAGCAGCAAGTATTGCAACAGGTGGCTTTGGAACATTGGCATTAATGGGAGCAAGAGCTGATAAATTAAGAAAAGTTGCAGGAGCATATAATAAAGCTAGAAAATCAAAAGATGTTCAAGGTATGGCTAAAGCTGTATCAGAGTCAGGATTAGGAGTAAGAGGTTCTGCAATAAATAAACTAAACAGTAACAATATGCAAAAAGGTGCTATTGACAAGTTTATGAAACTAGCAGAAAAGGATGTTTCTGCAGCAAGAAGATATGCTATCGGTAGAGAAGCAGGAAAAGATGCGTTGTTATTTGGCTTTACTGGTCAATTAATGCAAGAAGACGATGCATCGTTTAAACAGCGTGCAGTATCTTTTGGACAAGATGCAGTAGCAGGTGCTTTATTTGCAGCAGCTCCTGTATTTAAATTTAAAACTGCAATAGCAAAAAACCCTGCGATGAAAGCATTGTATTCATCTGGTGCATCTAGAAAGACAGCTGAACTATCAGCGTATTTTACATCTGGACTTATTTCAAGTCAGCCAGACCCAGAACAAGACAATCTTGGAAATAGAGCATTGACAGGTTTAGTTACGCTAGGTATGGGTGGTTTATTTGGTGGAGCTACATTACAAGGCTCTAAATCAGATATGAAAAGAGCACTTACTAGAATAGGTCTTACAGATGAAAAGCAAATAGAAGACTATGCACAGATAGCAGCAGGTGTTGTTAAGAAAGAAGCAGGAGATGTACTTACGAAGCAATACTCTGGAATAGAATTTGCATCTTATGACAATAAAGGTAAAAAAACAGGTCTGTTTGGAAATGTAAAAAGAATATTTTTAAATGAAGATAATGTCTTAAGCGTTGAATACGATACAATGTTTAAAAACAAAAAAGTAAAAGACCAGGGCGTTGTAAGTACTTTTCATGACTTTCACATGAAATATAAAAGAGGCGATACTGACATACTAAGACAAATTAAGAATAATCATGATGAAGCAGGAAATGGATTTAGTTTCTTTAAAAATCAGACTGCATTAACTAATTTTTTAAATAGAGAAAAGTATGGTATACTAACAGCAAATGAGCCAATATTTCAATCTTCTAAAAAAGTACCTCTATATGGAGAAACTAGAAACGATATGCTTATAAGAGAATTGCTAGGAAGAGGATATAACAGAAAAAGTATTATGAAAGTAGAAGTTACTTATGATGGTATACCTGATGGTAATAGCTTTCTTGTTAAAGGATTAAAAGAAAAAGATGCTATTGAATTAGCCTCATTATTTGGACAAGAATCTGTTGCTACCAATAAAGGTTTATTAACAGTAGCTAGACCTAAAAAAGGTAAAGCTATGCTGTACGAAAGACACCCAATTACAGATGACATCTTAAGAGATAAGTCTGGTAAACCTATACCAAAAGGTAGAGGAGTAGAGGGGTACAGAAGTGGAACAGAACAGTTTCAAATAGATGATATTTCTTATGCACCAAGAAAGAAAACTATTATATATGGAAGCAAAGCAAAAGAACAATGGGCATTTACAGAACTAACATCTTCAGGAAATAAACCTTTAGCGTTTTCATTAGATTTTGATATGAAGAAAGGTCCAGTATCTAGTAAATTTAAAATAGGTAAAGTTACTGAGGCTGCTCAACGAGCAGGAGATATATTTGTCATGAAGAAATATAAAGGTGATAGAAAACAGATATACAGAGCTGTAAAGGAAGCAGAACAAAATATAGGTATTGCTAATTCTAATAATACATTAAACACACACAGGCTTTTAAAAAGAAGTTTGTTTAATAAAAACTCATTAAAAGAAATGAGCGATGATGAAATAAAAACATATGGTGCACTACTAAAAGAAGATGATAATTTTATGGTTAAAAATATAAAAGAAGCACCATTGTTTGATGCAGAGCTAACTCCAGAAGTATCTTATTTAACAATGGCAGTTAATTATATTTTACCATCAAGCAGTAAATTTGAATATCTTGGTAAAAAGTTCAATGTTCCAGCGTTGACAAAGCTTGCAGACGATATGAAGGAGTATAGAAAAGTAAATGAAGAAATAAAATCTTCATGGTTAATAGCAAAAGATAATATTCAGAAAACCCTAGATGGCTTTCAAAACGATATAGACCAAGAGAAGGTTTTAAGAAATCTACAGTTTAGTATTGAAAAAGGGAAGTTTGGCTCATTAGTAGAAGATATGACCAACACTGAAATAAAAGCTCTTGCCGACATTACATCTTTGCACAACCAGTATATGGATGATATGTACGACTTGGCAAAAAAGGCTGGAGTAAAGCAAAAAAAATTATTTATTAACAAAAAAACTGGTAAAGTAGATATTAAATCAGAACCGTTAGAAAAAAGAGAGAACTTTGTTTCTTTAACTGTTACTGATGAAGCTCAAGAGTATTTTTCTAGCAGTAGAAACCAAGAAGTAAGAGATGAGTTTGTAGATAGAATTATCAATAGAAATTCTGACTTTATTAAGAATGGTCAATATGCAAAACTAAGCATGAATGATAAAAGAAAAATAGCAAACACTCTTTTAGATGAATCACTAGAACAGTCTCAGAAAAAAGGTATTTTCGGTGCTCAGTATGCAAGACTTGTAGATTTAGATGCTAAATTATATTTTGCAGAAGATGGTAGTTTAATTCGTGGTGTAAAAGATATGAAACTAAAAGCTGGAGATAAGTTTGATGGTATTAAAATTGGAAAAGTTGTAGATATATACGAAATGGACTACACTTCTAATATGGACAGATATGCTTCTAGAATTGCTAATATAACTTCTGCTTCCAGATATTTTGGTTCAGATGGATTAAAAATACAGGGAGATACTTTTTCTAAAAACTTTTCTGACAGGTTAAAAGAAATTAAAAAATATTCTTCTACTAAAAATTATAAATATTTTAAAGAAGAACTTGAAAAAGACATGGAAATAGTTTTATACGGTGATGGATATAATGATATTGTAGCTCCTATATCAAGAGGTATGGTTTCTTGGACAGCTTCTTTAGGATTAAGTAGTCCAGTGTCTGCTTTAAAAAATGCTGGATTAGGTACAGTGCAAACCACCACAACATTTGGTGAGAAAGCAGTTGTAAAAACCTTATATAAAGTTCTTAACGACCCTCTGTATAGAGAAGAAATGTTTGATGCTACGAAGCAAGCAGGAACATTTACTGGAGGTACAAGATTTTTAGAAACACAAAAAGTAGGTGCTGTTAAATGGAGCAGAAAGATACAAAGAGGTCTTACTTATGGAATGAGTAAAACCGAGGAAGTTAATAGAACTTTTGCAGCTATGGTAGGACATACGGCAGCTGACGATGCATTAAGAGCATTAAGAGGTGATACATCTGGAGTTATGGTTAAAATGCAGAAAGCAGAAGCAAGAAGAATTTTAGAAGATGTTCTTGAGGTGAAAGATATAAGTGGAGCTATAAAAAGAGGCTCATTTGATGATAACCAGATAAAACAAATATTTTTTCAATCTCACTATATTACGCAAGGTCTTGCTGACGCAACATCTGTTCCAAGAATTATGAACAAATCTTATACAAAACCTTTTACTCTGTTTTATAGAATTGCTTTTCGTGTTACAGAAAATGTATATAAGAATGCTTATAAACCTTTAATTAACAATGGAAATCCAGCTCCTATGATGAGGTATGTTGCTGCTACCACTGCTGGAGGTGCAGGTTTACAGTATTTATATCACCAAGCATATAACACAGAGCCTGAAAAGTTTGCAAAAGCACCAGAAGTATTCTGGAATAATTTTGTACAAGGTGAAGGATTGGGTATATTCTCTGCTATATCTAACACGACAGGAAGAGGTTTTGAAGGACTATCACCTGCTATTATACAGACAGGACTGAGGTTTGGTGGAAGTATTTTACAAATAGCTGAAGGAACATATAAAGCTACTGATGCTAATAGAAGAGAAGAAGGAAAGCTGTTAGCAAAAGACGGTCTTAAAAAATTAGCAAGCGTACCAGCTGCTGCGAACTTATTAATTAAATCAGTTGAAGGTAACATCACTAAAAAAACATACAAAGATTATGAAAACTTTAACAGAATGAGAGCTGAATATCAAAGAGACATATTAAATAAGTACTCAACAGGTAGCACTTCGGCAGCTGAAGAAAAAACATTGTTTAATAGATTAATGAAAGCTAATGTTTACTCAGACAGAGATATAGATAGAAAAGTAAAAGACTTTTATGCAGCAGTAGGATATTTTCAACATCAATATGAAATGAATAACACTTATAGGACAAATCCACAGCTTGCACAGAATGATGCTTTTAAAAAAGTATTAAGTTATATTAAGAATGATGCAAGACCAGTTAATTTAGGAAGAACACCTTCTGGTGGAAAGACTGTATCTGACTATGATGATTTTGTATCAAGGTTAAATCCAGAAGAAGTAAAGAAACTTAAAGAGCTTGAAACCTTACATTTAAGAAATTCTCAAGAATTGCTACAAGCAGTCATCAAACAAAGAAATAAATACCTAAAGTAAAAAAAACGGCTTACGAGAATGCCCCTAGAAGCTCGTAAAATAAATTCTTTGATATAACTATCGCCTAAATAACGAACGTTTTGTGAGGGTATCATTAAATGCCTAATTCTGATTTTATACAAAAAACCCCTCAAAAAGAGGGGCTTTTCGTTGGTTTTAGTGTATTTTTAGTTTTTTAATAACCAATAACCATAGACTCCTACCTTTCCATCCCATGAACAATCATAGGTATCACGCAATACACCATTAATAAAAGCAGTGTAATGTCTTTTTTTAGATACCACCAATCTTCCATTAGGTAGTTCATCGGAATTTAAGTGAGCTTTAAACCCTTGACCTATTCCAGATGTAGAAACCCATACAAATCCGAGCTCTGCCATGTAATCTTTAAACCATTTTCTTTTTACGTATATGCCGTTACGTGCTGAACGTGGTTGTTTAGATGTACGTTTACTTTTTCTTTGATTCGCCATACCATCGGATAATCTATCATAAACCTCTTTATAAGGCTTTTGTGTAGCAATAGCAATAGCACGACATACGCAATCACCAGCAAACCCTTTATACCCAGCCTCTTCTCTTCCTCCATCATCAAAGACCCATGATAGCTCTGTTGATTCTGAAAGAACGACTGAAGTACTTCCTGATACATAGGTAGCTCTTTTTCCTGGATATTGAACCATAGCACCCATATTGCTTAATTTAATTAAAGTACCAGTTTTACCACTTGATAGTTTGAAGGTAGAACCGATAGGTAGTGAGTTTATCTTTACAGTTTTAATCATAAATAACTCCTTGTTTAGTGTGAATATAACATTTAAGATTACAAATCTCTAAAACCAATGTCAAGAAATTTCTTTAAGTGCTGATATTGTTAGACTTAATCGGAGTAGAGCTCGTTTAAACGGTCTCTATACTTTTGTTTGGCGTGCTCTGGACTATCCATTATTGATGCACTATCACCATGATAACCCACATCAAACTTACAAGTTGTACCATATCTGTTTTTGGCTATAATTATCTGTTGCCCAAACTCACCATGTTCAGCTTGCTCGTATTCATATACATAAGGGTAATAGTTAAAGATTACAATTTCTGCGTCTTGCTCTAGATTACCAGACTCAGCTAGGTCGCTGAGCCTTGGAATCTTATCTACACGATGCTCTATGTTACGATTTAGTTGAGAGACTAATATAACAGAACAATCAAGTTCTTTCGCAAGCCACTTATATCTTCTAGTCACTTCGGCGATACGATGTCTTACATCTCTATTATCACGCTGTGAAAATTCAATAAAACCTATGTGGTCATCAATGATTACATCAGGTCTTATCTTTTTGGCTTCTTGAATGCCTTCATCTAGACCTCTTAAATTATCAAATAAATGAAGCGATTTGTAATACTTTTTAATAAATTCTAAACCTTTTTCTATTTCTTCTCTATGGTTAGAAGCATTGTTACGCATTTGTTTATTAGGTACAGAGGTATGCATTGCAAGAAACTTCTTAACAATCTCTACTCTAGGCATCTCTCTACTTATAAACATCACCTTCTTGCCATCAAGTATCATGTTCTTAGTAATATTTAAAGCTAAGGTACTTTTACCATTACCAGGTCTACCAGCAATAATAGATATTTCTCCTTTGGTCATACCAACGATAGCTTTATCTACTAAAGAGATACCAGTCTGTACTAGATTCTTTTTTGCAAAGATAGACTCTATCAAGTCTTCATCAATACCTTCCATTGATTGATGGTCCATTTTCAGCATACTATTAAACTTCTCTGATATTTTACCAAGGTAGTCAATATCTGATGCTACATCTTTATAGGATGTATCTTTTTCTATTCTATCTTTAAAACCTACAATACGCTTCCAAAGCTGTCTTCTTATAAAAAGATTATAGATTGTAATACAATGTGTTTTATGAGTTGCATCTGTAATAACCTCCTCTATCAAACCAGAAACATAATAAGCAAGCTTATGACCTTTCTCTCCTAAAAAGTTTGATACTGTTGCTATGTCTATATCTTTATTAGATTCATGAAGATAATACATAGCTCCCCAAATATGTTGATGGTCTTCCATATAAAATACTTTCGTGGTGTTTACATAGTTTAAAGCTTGTTGCATTAATTCAGGTTTTTTAAGTATACATCCCAATACTTGTTTTTCAGATACGCCACTATACATCTTTGACACATCTATATTTTTATCAAAATAATCCATCTAATCCTCCTTTAGGTCTGGTGGTAAGCTATCTAATCTCTTACGCTCTATAATTAATTTATTCTCATACTTCTTATTCTCATTCCTTAATATACCTATAAAATAATATACATCATAACCTTTTCCAGCTAAGTCTTTGCGTTCCCAAATAGTAATACAATGTTTGATTACTTCGTCGTCAATGTCTTGACAAGCTTTGAGTAAAGTATAGGTAGTTAAGTCATCTAGCGACGATATGAAGAGCTCGTTTAAACGCTCTAACGTATCATCACCTACATTTTTTTGAAGCCTTGCTATCATCTTTGGATAGTTTTTCAAGGCATTTGACCAGCCACAAGCTGGACATCTCATTTACGCTCCTTACAAGGAAGCTCTTCAGGGCATGGTTGCTTGTCCATAGGAACACGCTTACCCAAGAACTCCCTCATAGGAACTTTACCTTTTGGCAACGTATAGTACCTCCAAGGTCTTTCGCATCGTGGACAACGATAAGGCTGGAACTTTGACTTATTGCTGTAAGACACTTCATTCTTCTTACGCTTCTCTGATTCAATGTATTCATCATCAAACCACTCATCATCAAAGTAATTTCTAAGAGTTTCTTTAGAGTATAAAGACTCATAGAGATAAAGCCAGACTTTTTCTGCGAACTTTTTAATCATCACAAACTTCACAATTAGGATTTACCTTTGAAAGTTGCATTGATTCTTGTTTTTCTTTTTTCTCTTTATTTCTTTCAGTTGCCTCTATTATCTTTTTTGCAATAGTCATAATAGATTCAATCTCTTTCTTATCAAGCTCAATCATTGTGTAGCTACCTCTTCATAGCTGTATTCTGCTACCACTTTGCCTTGAGGTGTTGATATATGTTTAGTCTTAATTGGATGACCCTCGTTTCTTAAATCCCATATTCTGGCACTTAAACGAAAGCATCCAAAACTTTCAAGAGCTGACAATGGCGTAATACGTTCACCATTTTTTAAAGCTACTAAAATCATATCATTCTGTGTTTGATTCATCTTCTGTTTTCTCCTTATCACCATCTAGTTCTGTAAGAACATTATTAATGTAGTTGTTAGCCAAAAACCTTTTTTCATTAAGCTGTTGCTCTAACATCTGTGTTTCTTGAGCTATTTGATTAGCTCTGACGTAAGCCATTTGTGCATCATTACTTAAGTCGCTCAAGTAGAATTTAATCTCTTCTCCATCACGATTAATAACTTGCTCACGTTCTTGTGGCTGTGATACAGCCTCTGCTTCTTGTTTTACCAAGTCTAATTCACTCATTTTACCCATATTACTCCTCCTTATTTAAGTCGTTAAAGTTTGCTCCATCATAACACTTAGAGCATATACCTGTTTTTTCTTCTTCTATGAATGAGTTTCCGAAGGGAGGAGATGAACAGCAAGAACTTTGCCAATCCCTCTCTTCACAAACTTCACATTCATTGACAGAGATAGCTGGACTATCTCCATCTTTTTTGTTTCCACAATAAGAACATTGAATTTCAGGAACATACATTCCATACTTATCACTTTTTTCTTGTTGTACAAATTCTAAATAACTCATTACTTATCCTTAAATTCTTTTATCATTGCAATTAAACTTAAGTAATAATCCTGAGACATGATAGCTAAATTTTCACCTCTGTCTTCTCCAACAAACTGAACATGAATTTCTTTTGTTGGCTTTAGATGCTTAGCTAACACTTTTCTTTTTTTACATTGAACATAGATGTTGTCTTCAATAACCATGTCTACCTCTTGAGCTAGACCTCTTGACCTTCCATCACTTCCCCATGTTCTTTCTGCTTTTAAATCAAAACCTTGAGCTTTTTCTACACATTTTCTTTCGTAATATGTTCCTCTTAATTTATTCTTCGCTGGCATCTCTTCTATCTCCTTTCCAATATTGCATAATCCAATTTTTATTTTTTTTCTGATGTCTTAAGTCCATACCAGCAAATATCCACCAAGCTCCATACTTATCACCGAACTCTTTTGCTGTGTCTTCTCTCCACTTTTCATCCTGTACTACTAAACTTTCTCTCTTAATCATGTGCTTTGGAATCTTTTCTTCTTTTCTTTTTTGCCAAGCTAATTCTCTTTTATTTAAACTCATTATATCCACCAATCTGTTATATCGTTTTCATCTTCAGAACGCCTAAATATTTCGTTCTCTTTTTCTTCTTTTTCTATATGGTCTTTAAGCCATATATACCCTCTGTAAACTCCGTATAGTGATAATACTGCTAACACCCAATCAATCATGTTTATCTCCTTTGTAAGATGCGTGGGAATCTGCGATGAGATGTAGTAGATGAGTAAGAGGTATAAGACCCCCACGCTTTGTTAAATTAAAATGGCAGTTCGTCATCCTCCATCAACGCATCCTTACCTCTTGATACTGCCTTAAACACCATCTTAACTCTTGGTGTTTTCATGTCATTTCCTTCTCTTCCTACCCACTCTTCAATGACTACCTCTACATTGAATAGAAAGCGTTTAAACGCCTCCACATCTAGCTCTGGTAAAATCATCTTGTCATCTTTCTTTTGTACCATGTCCATCATATCACAAAGAGCATAGTATCCAGAATTACTTCCCATGTCAGCTTGTAGGTTTGGGTATTTAGCTGGGTCAGGTTTTTTAAACCTAAAAATCCCTTTATGTTTTACATCCTTACCTTCAATGTTAAACACTGGCTCGTAAATGTCTGCTAAAAACTTTCCACTAACTACTATATCTTTTTTGATATTTAAGTCCTTAACCTCTACATTATCATACTTACCAGCCTGTACAGAGCTACCACCACCTTGTGATTTTGGCTCATACCAAGCGTCTTCTCCAAATATGTTATTCAAGTCGTTATTATCCATTCTTTACCTCCTTCTTAGGTTTTTTCTTCAGCTGTTGTACATAGCCTTCAAAGTTATTTGTATTTAGTTTTTTATTTCTTACTGCTACTTCAATGCTTTCTATGAAAGCTTTATCTTTACCTTCTAACAATGTCATCAAGTAATCATTTTGTTCTTTAGAAATTGCTTGAGGTTTATCATCTTCAGGTAAATCTTCGCCTCTGTAAATATAAAGACCAAGACCAAACAATGCAAAACATTTTACCAAACATCTTTTTATAGAGTTGTTAATCTGTGTTGCTGTTGGTTCTTTGATAGCTTTATTATAGTTATCCATTACAGCGTGAACTTCTGTTCTTGTTATACCTTCAATAGTTACAGATACTTTAACAAAACATCCACTATCTGTTCTCATATATGGCTGTGTTGCATATATCATAGGGTCATTTGATACAGGCTGATGATACTCATGAGTTTCCCAAGTAGCATCTGGGTATACAGAAAGAACATATTGTACTGCATCACTCCAAGATAGATAATCGTAATTACCTTTCTTTTCTTTAAACTCATTTACATTTATTTTATTAAGTGTTTCAAACACTGATAGTTTTTTCGTTGGCATTGTATTCCTCCCTATGTATTTCTATAAATTTATCTATGCTAACCCAGCTATCTGAGTTACCCTCGTGTATCATTGCTATACCAGCTATGTCTGGTCTCATCGTAAAGTCTCCGTAGTTTTTACTATTCGCCCAATCCATTAACATAAGGGCATAGTCCTCTGACCTCACAATACTTTTCACATTTTTTTCCGTTCCAAGTTTCTTTTTCATCGCACCTCCTAGGTATCGTGTTATCATCTAGATGTTTTAAAAGAACATCTCTCTTGCTCGTAAAGTACGAAACAATTTCTTCATTGTCAACAATAGGAATATTAACAAAATAAATATTTTTATCTACTCCTCTGGAAACAGCTGAGTGCGTTCCAGCATCTCTGATATTCATTTGTAGTTTCATTGCCTTAACTTTATGACCTTTCTTCTCTAATAAATATCTATACATATTGACTTGATATAGCCAATCTCCAAAGTCTGCTTTGCTCTCATCCCTATGAAATACTTTAACCTGTTTAAACGCTCCCTTGTTTCCCCAAGCTCCAGACTTTTTATACCTTGCTCCTGATGGGTCTGGCATCATGACGTGTGTCATTCCTAAAACTTTTGATGCCTTAAAACTACCTGTGTTTTTATAATCAATAAGCGTTTCCGTATCTTTGTCATAGAAATCTAAGATACCAGTAATATCTAATCCTTCAAGTTTTTCTTCTTGTATCGCATTATCATCAAGCTCTTGACTTTCTAAATGTAAGTGATGAATAGTTCCCATGACTGCAAACGCCATGTCCTGTGGGTCTATATAATAATCATTAGTTCTTTTAAGGTAAGCCTCACACGTTCCAGACAATAGTTCTGTTGTGCTTGGTGGTCTGTCATTAGGTCTCTGGTCTGACATCATCTTTAATGTGGCAACACTCATACAACGCTCTGACATACGACATTTTTTTAGGCATCGTTTAAACGTAGTTTGTTCTCCATCTGGACAAATAAAACCTATTGCTCCCATGTAACCTCCTTAATTTATTATGGTGCTTGCAATCAGTACTAGCAATTTATAGTTTGTTAGTTTATACGTATTGTTATTCAGGCAATAATACAAACACCACAATTTTAGATAGGCGTATTACACTTCTCTGTCCGATTAATGTCCTAAGACAAATTCAACCTCTATTGGTGATAACCTTAGACCAATTAGGTAATCTATGACGACATCAAGCTATCTCAAGGATTTAAAGAGCCGTGTTAAACAGCTCACACCTTATCATACGCCTATACCAATTTTCAAATTTTACTGGAGTAGATGAGTAGCCAACCCTTAAACTTTTCAAAACTTATAATTGCATTAACCAAAAGGTAGACAGGATTGGTTACCTGCGACACTCCCTATAAATGCCATTAAATGTTTTCTGTTAATATCTACTCCAGAAATAAAACTTAACTATAAAAAACAAAAGAGGCAAGAAATAAATCTCGCCTCTTTCCACACACTAAGGAGTTCCATTATGAAAACATAATAGAAGTTATCATGATTGATAACACTTTAGTTTAACACCTTTATAAGTAGGTGTCAATTGAATTATAAATTATTATTTAGATTGACCAGTTTATGACCTTTGCCTTTATCAAACTCAATGTCATAGTCTTGCATTAGTCTCACTATCGCATCTTTTTCGTTCTTAGCTACGTAGTGATAAGTAGATGCGTTCTTACTTTTAGGAATAAAGAACACAAAGCTTGCAAGCTCTCCACTATCAATCTTCTTGTAGGTTTCAATATCTAGCATCTGTAAATCCTCATATTGTTATATTTATAGTCTCTCATTACAATATAGCTTTAAATATAGGTTAAAGTCTACTATTATTTTCAGGTCGTTTAAACGCTCTTTGCATTATATATTTTCTGTATTTCTAACAGCTCTTTTGTAAACTCTTTTAAAGTAAATGGTATATCAATAGATACTTTTTTCAATCCTCTTTC
>Ga0208644_1001880_pt1 | contig 17126 bp, 16 predicted proteins | sample VirMetDEL_Nov_18_FD_184517 | JGI IMG/M metagenome (GOLD analysis project Ga0208644, IMG submission 184517) | Aqueous microbial communities from the Delaware River and Bay under freshwater to marine salinity gradient to study organic matter... | ecosystem: Environmental > Aquatic > Marine >... | reverse complement strand
ATATTTCGTTCAATCTTTCTAAGCCGCGCATCAATACTAGTCATCATTTCAATTAACTGATTCGCCCTCTCTTCGTCCAATGGACATGATGCCTTTTCAAACATGCGCGCTCCTTTTTAAATTGATATTGTTATTGCCGGATTTGCTGAACTTACTATGATTTCTGGATTTGCATTTGAAACAACAATCGCCGGGTTAGCGAGCGATAATTGTATTGTTACGCTGGATTCGAGCGGATACCATGGAGCGACAGATCCGCCATGCGCGGTTAATGATTGCCCGGTTAACGCGGAAAATTTATCGTTTGTTGTCGCAACAATAGAATCAATCGCCGCGCTTATCGATTGCCCGGTCAGCGCAACTTCTGCATTTTTTTCAAGATCGCCCAGCCCGACGGCTAATTCCTGACCATCGATCCCGAAGCCGGTATCTAACAATCCGGCTGCTATCGATGCGCCTTGTCCTGTTATTGCCGCTTGTTGATCCGCTTGAACCGAAGATTGAGAGACGGTAACGGCCTGGCTTGATAATACGGCCGATGATTCGCTAGAAAGCGATTCACTGGCAATTGATAACGACTGACCCGTTAAGCTGGTGTTTACGCTTGCGACTGCAGCCCCGCCAGAAACCGATGCCGCAATTCCAATTAGCGCCGCGCCGGATTCTGCTTGCTGAATTGATTGTTGCTCAACCGTTAAGCTCGCGCCGGAAACATCCGCCAATAATTCAGCGGTAACGTTACCAAGACTGGCCGCTATTTCCTGGCCGGTAAGCGCGACCGACGATTCTTTTCCGACATCACCCTGCGCGAATGTCAGATTAATACCTGTTGGAATTACTGATACGTCGCCGACAACTGAGTTTCTATTAATCGAAATGTCTTGCCCGGTCAAAGCGGCTGATATATCGACTCCGTTGTTGCCCTGCGCCGTGATAACGTTCTGACCTATCAGATCAACTATTACGCCGCTTATTGCGCCGATGTCGCCCTGTCCGATTGCGACAGATTGGCCGGATAACTCAACGTTAAATTCTATCGACGCGCTTCCGGTGTCTGTCGATACGCTCTGGCCTGACAGATTGGTGAAATAATCACTTGCGACCGTGTCACGAGAAATACTTAACGATTGCCCGGTCAGCGCAACTTCTGACTGATTGCCAATGCTGCCTTGCTCTACAATCGCATCGTGACCGGTGACTGTATACGATGGCGATACAACAACACTACCGACACTAACCGACGCATCCTGCCCCGACAATGCTGTGTCGCTAGATGCCGCAGCCGATCCTTGTGATACTGCGGCATATTGACCCGACACCACAACATCAGCCGCCCCGGATATACTACCGCCGGAAATGGACGCAGATTGCCCGGTAAGGTACGCATCAATTGTTTGAATCGCGCCGACCGATCCCAGACCCGCCGTTAACGATTGACCCGACAGCGCAACGTCCAGGCCGCCGACAACACTTCCTAGTTCTAATGTTGCCGCTTGACCATCAAGTGATGCCGATGGCGATGGCGCAACGCTTCCGGCATTGACCGATAGCGCGTGGCCCGACAATTCGGCTGCGAAGTTGCTTGTTACCGTGTCGCGTGAAATGCTTAACGACTGACCCGTCAGAGAAACGGTGGATTCTTTGCCTAAACTTCCCTGTTCTGCGGCCAAAACTTCGCCGCTAATTGGAGAAGAAGGCGCTGATAAAACGCTGCCGATGTTAACCGACGCGCTCTGTCCTGATAACGTCGCGTCGCTTGATGCCGAAACCGATCCCCGCTCTGTCGTCGTAGATTGCCCGGTGATCGTTACTGATGCCCCTTGGCTTACCGTAACCGAATCTTGACTGACTGTCGCTTCCGCCCCCGACAACTGGCGATCTGTTGCGATTGTGATCGCCCCGGTGCTGGCCGCGATTTCATGCCCGGATAAGACGCCAGCCGGGCTTGCTGTTATCGACCCTTGTTCTATAGATAGAGATTGGCCAATTAAGGCCGCAAACGCATCCTGTGATGCCGAAATATTATCCTGCGTTACATAGACTGATTGACCGCTGATCGCTAAGCTTGCGCCGGTTCCGATTGACCATGCCGCCGCTTGGATTTCCTGACCTGTCAATGCTCTATCGGTGTACCCGGCAATCGATCCAATAGAAAACGACACGTCTTGACCAATCAACTCTACAGACGCATCGCCTACAATGCTCGATCTGTTTACCTCAATCGATTGCCCGGTCAAGGCGGTGTCAGTACCGCCATTTGTAACCGATCCTTGCGCTATCGTTACACTTTGACCTGATATGCCAACACCAACACCAGCCGATCCTTGTTCAATGTTTGCGGCCTGGCCGCTGGTTGCGACACTATTATTTGCTGTTAACGTGCCGTTTGATGATGTTAAGTCCGCGCCTGTTAATCCGCGATTAACGCTGATAATCAACGATCCATTTTCAATGACCGCAGATTGACCCGATATTCCAAAATCGGCTGACGCGGAAAGCGTGCCTTGCCCGATTACAATCGACTGCCCGGAAAGCGGCGAAGATGTGGCAAGAGTAAGACTGTCCTGCGCAACCGATACGGATTGGCCTGTCAATTCGACGTTTGTATCCTGGCCTGGTGTAACTGACCCAATCGCAAGCGCGACGGAAAGTCCTGTGATAGCTGTCGTAATTGTTTCGGCAAGAGATCCAATAGCGGCAGATACGCTCTGCCCTGTCAGAGCGACAGAAATATCACCAGCTGGCGGTGATTGATAGATGCCGCTTGATAATGACGCCGCGCCGGTAATGCCGGAAGTTTGCAAAGCGCCATCGGCGGAAAGATATGCAGTAACTGTTATCGGTGGCGCAGATGTCCCGACAGAATCTTGCGCGGCTGTGACGGCTTGGCCTGATAATGCGGCACTATTCGCGGCAATTACTGTCCCGCCAGATACAGTTGCGGACTGACCGGAAATTGATGCTGATGTGGTTTTAGCGAGAGAATCTTGCGCGACTGTGACGGCATTGCCGGTCAATGCTACGCTAACGTTTGCGTCCGCTTTAAACGTTGCAACGGCACTCGACCACGTGCCCGATGTTGATAGCGTCGCGCCGTAGTTAACGCTGGCGGTGCTGCTGACGATCCTGGTAGCAAGTGACGTATTATTTCTTGTCGACGTACCCGCGCCGGTTGAAGCTTTCTCTAATATCTCCGCAGAACTGTTATCGTGTGCCGACCACGTATAAGTATCGATATTACTGAATAGCGCGCAGATCAGTTCATCGGCCTGTGTCAGCGTACCAGTTAATCCACAAGTGCCCGCCGTGCCTGATCCTGTGTTGCTGTTTGTTTTATCAAGAGGAACTGCTGCAATACCAGACCATTCTGACGCACATCCGGCGAACTTATTTGAAGCCCCGAGCGTAAATGTATGTCCCGTCGGTTCGGATGCCCCGGCGATCTTGTAATAAATTGCTGAATCGATGCCTGATCCATTGCCGCCATTTGTTGCAAGCGACCAACCAGACGGAACGCCTGTGACTGTTGTATCGCCACGCCAAGAGAACGCAGCGACTAACAGATTTCCTTGCGTCGGCGTCCCTGGATAAGTAAAGACAACCGACGTACCAGCCGCGCCGCCGGTTGTGTTCCGCTGGCCTGTTAATTCAGCTATCGCCATCGCGCGCCCTTAAGAAACGGTTACAAGAGGATCAATATAGAATTTTCTAGTCGACGCAATTGACGCAACGCCTACACATACACGCGCACGAAACATTCCGACCGTATTCACTGTGGCAGTCACGCTCAGCTTTTGTTTGTAAGTATACGATGGCCCCGACCCATTCCAAGTTGACGTAGTATCATCGGTTTGCGCTGCCGGGGTTGCTAACCTGTCAGCCATGTAATCGTTCGCGCTCGACCATTTGCCGCTTGACGATGTGCCCAAATACTCAATTTCAAGCCAAACTTCATTGTTATTGAAGTCAGCGGTGTCATTTGTTATAAACAGATCAAATGTTTTGCTGCCGATCGATCCGATGTATCCATAAATTTCCGGCGAATAATATGTGGCGTCTTGTGAGCATGTTGTCGTTGTTGTAACCAGCCAGCTTGTCGCTGTGCCTTCGATTTGTGCGCCAGATGATCGATAAATGCTGGAGGATGAAATAATTTCGCCCTCATATTTTTTATTAAATAAATACGTTTTGTCATCGGATGGTCCGCAATTTATAAAAGTTGCGTCGCATGAGGCATACGGAGTGCCAGATGAAACAGGAGTCCAAGTTCCGGCAGTTTTGCAATTTTTAAAAACCAAACGTCCTGACGCTGTCCCATTCAAAAGCTCACAAGATGTTGCATTCGTAAAACCAGAAAAATCAGCCGAATCGATAGTAACGTCGGAATCCGACGTTCCGCTATTTACTACTGTACCAGTGCGATATGCCGGGTTAATAAACGACAACCCAGAAATGATTACGCGCGACGCGGCTGAGTTAATAACTGTTCCTGACCTATTTGTTGTTCCGTCAGCGGTCAAATCAATTGTTAGATTTTTATGCGCAAACTTACCTAAAGTGCTGTTCGATACAGTTACCTGCCCATTTGCAGCGGGTCTTATTGTAATGTCTTTGTGTTTCGAAGTATTATTTATAGTAACTGCGTTGCCGGATTTAAGACAAACCCCGTATGCGGACATCATTCCAGACAATGTTAACGAATAAGATCCCTCGCTTGTATCAATCTGATCTGTTGTGCTGGCCTGATATGCTGGCGGACTTGAACCCGTAGTTGCAGAGATAAATATTGTCGGCAACCCTGACCCCGGCCCCGTTATTGTCCGATTTGCTGTGTGCGCATACTGGCAAACATGGTCATGCCCAATATAAACAATATCGCCAGAAGCGAAAGAAAACACATCATCCAGCGCAGAAACGCTTGTATAAGCGGCACCCCATGACTTGCCGTTGTGCGCCGTCCCTCCGCTTGTATAAGTGCCGTATGCCGTGGAATCTATGCCAATTGTGAAATTGTCGGCGTCAACGACTGTAACCGTATATCCGGCGCTGCCATTCGTGAAATTAATCTGCGTCATGCCGCCGACGTTGTGAAACACTACTTTGTCGTTCGTGCTGAATCCGTGCCCTGTGACTGTCACCTGGCAAGGGTTCGCATTTGTTGCGGCAGATACCGCCTTGCCGCCGCCGTCATCAACGTAATATGTAGCCATTATCCAATCACCTGATTAAATTCAGCCTCAGCAAGCGACGCTGTGACACTATCCAAAACCACGGTTTTATGCGCCTCGGCATCAAACGCGGGGTCAGAAGTAATCACCGGGCCGTAGTTATGAATTACCCCGAAATCATCCGTGACTTGGTAATAAACAAGACGCGGTGATCCCTGAATATCATCTGAAATTGTCGCTATCATTCGCCCACTGCTCCATCAATTGCGGTGTACTGATCGCGCAAGGTTTGAATCTTAACTCGGAAAGCGTCCCACTTTGCCTGCGTGTCGAGATTGAAAGCGTTACGGATCTGCGTTGCGGTCAAATCTCCGTCGCTGTATCTATCGTAAAGCCACGCTGCAAGCTTTGCTAATTCGTGCTTTGTGGCTGTCCGGTAACGCTCACGAAAGCGCGTTAATAGCTGCGCCTTCGTTTGGTATTTAAGCGTCAAAGCCATTACGATATACGCAGCAATCCGGTCGTCAGATCGTTGGTTGGCATCGTCAGCGAGAAATTGCCACTCGTGACTGATTGCGCGCCGAACGTGAAAGCGGCCACGGCTTTATCGGATGCGTTGGTATCGTTGTATAACAGCGCGCAGTCGAATGAGCCAGATGATGTCAGATTCGACCATGTTACCGATGCGCTCGGCGTCCAAAATGCCACGATGCCGGTTCCGCCAGTATTGGCCGGTGCCGTTGCATTTGTCACAGCGTTACCGCCTGCCGTGTAGTTGCCAGTAGCCGCAAGTTCGCCGGTGCCGGTGTAGGCTGTTGTATCTGCGTTAATAGTTGCAGTTGCAAGATATAGCGCCATTTTGAAAGTGTCAGCGCCAGTGCCGCCGCGTGTAACGGTTGTTCCGAAAGCGTGAATAGCGTTCAAAAGATCAACGCGGAATGATTTACAAATTGCCTGGGTATTTGCCATTTTTAATTTCTCCTGCGCCTCGCGGCGTTAATTGTTAAAAAAACTAGACTGCTTGCTGCTCTCCTGCCAACTCCACACCGGCGAGAATATTGACGTTCACATCACGCCGCACTAATTCTCCATGATGTCGCCATTCTGTTACGAAAACGCGAGCGTTTGATTCCTCGACGATTTCATCGATCACTTCCAAATCTGCGCGCGGTATCAATCCATTTTTTGTTAAAACGTTCATCTTTATTTCCCCTGCGCCTCACGGCGTGTAGGTTAAAAAAAACCCCGGAAGCGTCCTGCGACGATGCCGGGGTGTTATGTGTGCTGCTTATTTCAATAAAAAGTAAAATGCCAAGGTTCTGGCGTTAACCCGCGAACCTTTGAATTTGCATCGGTGAAACTTGCCCTTGCTACATAAACACCTGGTACGGTTATAGCTGTTTTGGGCAGATCAACAGTTATAGAGCTGATGCCAACCGTTACCGCCCCGCTTCCGGATGTAAGAGTGACACTATTCGATCCATCAACCATTGCAAGCGTGAAATCCATCGACACAATATCCCCGATAACAAATCCCGTTCCAATCGTTAACGTAAACGTTACATCGCGCCCGACATACAATTTTGCAGCCATAAATGCCCCCGGTTATATCTCAATTACCGACAGTTGCGATTCATACAGATCAACGCCGAACATATTGATTGAAAATTCGTTGTTCAATCTGCCGTAAATTTGCAAATGCGCCTCATCTTCCGCGACCGAAGCCTGCGGCATTGCGTTCACAAAGACAGGTTCTGACGCACCGTTCCTGCGGATGATTGTCGAAAGCGTTTGTTTGTCGGCCTGGCGCATTGCGGCAAGATTGATATTCATTGATCTTGAAATCGGGTTGCGCTCCGCGACATGATCGCCGGATTCAAGTCTGACGCTCGATGTCAAATCATCCCAGGCAACCGGGAAATTCATCATTGCGTTGTAAACCGGCGACCAAACCGCCCCGGCAATAACCCTGCTAACTTCCATGTAATTATCAGGATTACCGGCGGAGTTAATTATTATTTCTAGCTTTTCAAAACTTGCCTGCGTAAAAAACCATGACCAATGATTCCCGCCGCCGTAAGCGAATGATGTTGAATTGTTTGTCGTAAAACCTGCCGGGGGCGGATAAACAAACGACAGTGTTTTGACGCCGGAATCGTATGCTGCTGAAACATCCGCAGCCAGCGTGTAGCACTTGATACGGATCGTTGAATTCAGAATCAAATTCGTGAATGCCAGCGCCACACCGCCGATTGATTGCCCGGTCGACCAAGTGAAGGTTAATGTCTGCGCTGATAAGCTTGTCGAACGCCACGTTTTTATTTTTGCATCGGTCTGCACGTTTTCAATATCAAACCCCGTCGCCTCGGATGTTGCTGCAATCGTGGTCGCGTCATCGATTGAATTCGTATAAATAATTTTTAAATTGTCAGCCATTTTTTATTTCGCCCAAACCGGAAAAACGTAATCGTTGCCGTTCACCTTGATCTCTAGCCAAGTGTTGTTTGAAGTCGATGCGCCCGGCTTGTTGGTCAAATCTTGCGTAACCGTGGTCGATCCAGTGCCGACATTCGCGGCGACAGTGTGCCCGTTCCATTTTTCCGCGTTTAAATTAGTGACTTTGGTAGAGTCTGTGATTTCCATCTTGCCGTTAACTTTCAATGCCAGGCCGCCGGAATTTACATTGTTTGCATATACGCCGGGATTGTTGGTATCAGTACAAGATCCAATGACCCCAAACGCTCCGCCCTCGCCAAAAACACCGATCCCCTTCGATGTCGACGGTGCTTGACCAACCACGCCGACGTTATATTGACTTGTCGATGCGGTTGATACGCCAAGCACGCCAACGCGGCACTTAGTGCCGGATGATGCGTTTGTTGCCGCTTCCATGTAGGCTGAATAGTCAATCTGGTAACTGCTGCCAGCAACGGTAATGCTGATTGATGACGTGTTATTGCCGGAAACTTTCACATCGCCGCCAGTCACAACGTCCCCGGCAAAATACGCCGCTCCGGTTGCGCCGGTAAGCGAAAATGTCGTCACATTGCTTGCGTTTTTGCTGAATATCCCGCCAGCGCCAATAAATACCGATGGATAAGCCGACGCGGAAGTGCTGAATAATGTGCTTGATGTAACGACGATAGTTGTTCCAGATGCCTCCAAAATATCAATCGTTGCATCGCCGCTGGTTGCGTAAGCGACATCATCCAAAACAGTCTGAACCGGTATTTCTAAAAGCGTGCCTGACAGGTCGCCAGCAACATCGAACGATGTCGGCATGCGCACACGCTCAAGCCGTGGGCTTGCAGCTTGCAAAATCACGTCCCGATCATTAACGACTGTTGCCATATCAGATCAATACCTCGACTTTAACTATGTGCTTGTCCCAATCCAGTGACAGCCCGATAATCATACCGATGCGCCCCGCATCAAGTCCGAAGCGATCATGATAAATAGTGACTGCATCGCCAAGGCGCAAAAACATCATCGAAGCCGGTGACTCAAAACTGACCACAAAACGCGGCACACTGAATAGCGCAAGCAATCTGTCGGCTTCATCCGTCGCGTCCGTTGTTGTCAATAAAAATGTGTCCCGCTGCTGTGGCTCTTCGTTTTGCCGATAGTTGGTTTTAACGGTGGCGTCCGATGACGTTACCGTTAGCCATTCCTGAGCATAGAGCGATTTATGCGCAGCGGGTATCCCGGTCAGCAAGCCGGTTTGCACTGTGTAGTTTTTATCGAAGCCAAGCTTAAAAGCCCCAACTACCGGCACTTTCTCAGATATAGCCAGAGTTCCGTTAATAATGTCGTCAGCCGTTATGTCGTACTCGCTGGCAACAGGAATGTCGACCTTAATCAATTGCAACCTTCCTTCGCGGCTCATGACGAGCTGCGCGCCTACGCTCCCGGCAATCTCGCTGCACACTGTTAAAAGATTCTCGCGCCCGTCCAAATAAACGCCGATTGGCTGTTGGTTTGCAGTCTCAAATTCGTCAAGATTGAATGTGTCCAAATCAGCGCCGACAAATCTATTTGATACCGGTGTACCGTAGTTGGTAACCAGCATTTGCACGATCTGCCTTACATTATTTTGATATGACGCCCCTTTTGACCCTTGTACGCTGGCCGTCACTTTACCGGCTGGCGTTGCCGCAAGCGTAAATTTGCCAGTGCCAAGCGTGGCCGTCTTAGTGACAGGCACGCCATTGTCACGCACTTCAATAATCGATTCGATTCCGCCGTTATGCACTTGATATTCAAGCGTCGCCGGATTTGTAAGCAGCGGAGATACATTAAAGCACTCACCGAAACATAACGGGATCAGTTCGTTTTTATTGCTGGTTGATCCGCCAAGCTTCGTGTCCGATACCGTGGTATTAAGCCGTTGCAATTTGTCCCGCAGTGCAAAATTGACCGTATCGCGCGCCTTGCTGCCGATGTCCTCAATAACGCCATTGAAAATCACGTTAAAATTGGCGCGCGGCCATCGCACATCGCCGGAAAGCACAGTCACCGCACGGCTCGACCAAATATCGTTAAACCAGCCGTCAAGCTCGCCGCTCGTATTGTCTGCCTCAATATCGCCAAAATTTATCGTGCTTGTACCGTCAATACTGAGTCGCTCGACTAGCTGAACAGAACTTGCCCGTAAAACAGGCAAATAAACGCGCCCAGCCACCGAGTCAACATACGGCCTTGATGAAATGTACCTTGTCGTTTCCGCCCCCCCCGACCTCACTTTTAATTCAGCCAAAATGCACCGGACGCTGGCGCTTGTGTCGATTGCGACCTCAAAGCCGGTTTTGTCGCGCCTTATAACCTCCGCCGTAACCTGGCTTACCAGTGCCGCCGGTCTTTTGATGCGTAAAACTTCCGCTGTAACCTGGCTTGCTCTTAAATTCGGGGCGGTATTTAACCGTAAAACCTCGACAACGACCTGGCTGACTCTTACGTCAGTCATTCTTTATGACGCCGTTTCGATTAGCGATTCAAGAGCATTCACGCCGGATTCAGTCCAAGCCGCCGATGTGTTCGGATCAGTCTCTAAAATGTGAGAAACATATAGCTGCGACGTCGTAAGAGCCTGTGCGGAGCTAACGCTATCAGTTGACCCGGATCTAACGCCGACTTTCAGTGTCCTTGTCCCGGCATCGTCTTTAAGCGCCGCCGCTTTTACCCTCACGCCATAAATTGTTTGTGCTGTCAGCGCCGCGACGTTGCCCATAGCGAAACTGTCCTTATTACCGTCGGTGCCGTTATAAACATAATCTGTCGTATTTGGCGTCGCTTCATCGACAAGCTGATAATGGCTCGACCCGGTGCTTAATGAATACTGTGTGTAATTACCATCGCCGGTTGGATAAACAGAATCAATGCGAACATCACCCAAAAAATTGTTATTTGGAGCCGATCCCGTGGTGTCTAATACATAAAAATCATCATATCGCCAGTCGACATCGAAATAACCAACGCCGCCCATATTTTCGGATGGCGACCCCAAAGTCACGCTATTAATAGATGCGTTTGCCGTATTTTGCGTATCCACGCCGGATGCAGACAAGATATTGACCCCATCCAAGCGCAGCTCATACGATCCGGTCGAATTATTGATCGTCGCTTTAAATTCAATATAGTGATATGTAAAAGTCGACATTGACGCCGAACTTGTACCTAAAACAGTACCGTTTCTTGTAACGTCAATCGTACCGTCGCTGTTCATTTGTAGTTCTAACTGTTTTGTGCCTGAATCTTTAAATAAAGCGAATGTCTTGTCTGTATAAAATATGTTTGCGTAAAAAGCAAAGCCGCAAACAAATGTGGTTACGGAGCTAGGAAGCGTTATTAATGCTGACGATCCGAAGCTTTCATTATTTGGCGCACGCAGCGCACCGCCGCCGCGCCTGCCTCCAGTTTCATATATCCCTGGAACGGACGTTGAAAAACCTGTTACCGTGGTAAATTCTTTTGTAATATCAGCCGTTGCGTAAGTATCAAATCCTGTAAAGAATATCAATGCCATTTTTTATTACCTCAAATTAACCGCTGCGCGCCGATTCCAGTTTTCGCTTTTTACTGTTTCTCGGTGCGATTTAACGATGGTTTCTGCGTTTTGTTTGTTGGTTATGGCCGTTACGTTTATCAGATCGGCCATTTGTTTTGCTTGCTCGCGTCTCAATTCAGCGAGTTCTTGACGCAGCGACTTGATTTCGTCGCCCATCGTTGCCGGTTGTACCGCTTCGCCTTTGTGCAACAACGCTATACCGGTTTTGGGCACATAATCTGTCCCGGTATCGAAAGCTGCCAAATCACCTTGCGCAGCGACCCAATCAAGTATGTCCTGCTGCGACCAGCCTGTTACGCTGGCTAACCTTGCCGAAGAAACGTCGTTTTCGATAGCTTGTTCGTAAATTTGGCGTAAAGTAGCGCCCGAATTCACATAATCAATAATGTCCTGATCCGAAACAGTCGGAGTGTATAGAGCCGTTGATCCGGTCAGCGGTTTCAGATTGTTTTGAGTAATGTACGATTCTATTTCCGGCGCGGTATATCCAGTCGCTTGCGAAACCTGTGCCGTCGTTAAATTGTTCTGACTTGCGTAGTTATATTGATCTATCACCGACGCGCCAGATGAAACCATGCTCGATAATTGCTGCAAAATTGCATCGATGCCGCCGGTTGTTCCACCGCCTACTGTGCCGCCGACGCCTGCGGCTTGCTGTAGCGCGATGATCTGCCTGATAAGTTCGTTTGTCGTTTTAACGCCATCGTCGATATCAATCAAAGCCCCGACGCTATCTTCTAGCAAATTAAGCTGTTCTTGTGCCATTTGCGATTGACTCAAAGCAGATAGCGAAGCTTTTTCAAGCGCGGCTTGGACTAAGTTGAAATCGCTAATATAAGCGGCGCTTGATGCGTTGTATGTTTGGCTTGCTTGTAAAAATGCCTGAGCAACAGAAGGCAATCTTTCAAGCGCGCCAGCGTCGCCATGTTCTGCAAGCAAACGAACTCTATTGAACTGATCCGCTGCCTCTCTTAATTGTTCCGCCGGTGTCAATGGCGACAACTCGCTTAATGCTAGACTGTCGCGGAAATCGCGCAACGTTTGCGAGATTTGCTTAAATTTATCGACCGATTGCTGCAATTCGTTACGCTCTTTATTGTAAGCAGCCGCGAGTTGCTGGCGTAAAGACGCGAGACTTGTTTCAGATCCGATTAATTCGTCTGTCGCATTGATCGTTTGCTCTTTTAGCTGATTGACTTGTAAGACCTGCTGTTGCAGCGCCATCAGTCCAACTAACTGCGCATCATTAATTCCGCCTAATTTTCCGTACGATTGAATTAGCGCCTTGAATTGCTCATTCGTCAATGAAGAAACAATGCCAAGATTATTCAATTCATTGCCAAGCGCCTCAGCCATCGGAGCGAGTCTTTCTGCCGGTGTCAGAAAGTTTTGCATGAAAAAGCTTATCTGACTGTTAAATGACTCAAGGCCGCCAAATAAATCAATGAATGCGGTTCGCTGTTCGTACGATTTTTGTTTTATTATTTCAGAAGCCTGGGCGATGCTAAAACCAAGAATTGTTGTAGCATTGGTTAATGACTCGAATTCATTATTTAATCGTTTTAGGGTCTGATAAGCGGACTCACCGGCGCGGCTTAGTTCGTCAATGCCTGGAATAACAGATCGCGCCATTTCATTACCGAAACTCTCAAGTAATTCCGAAACAGCTTCTTCGGTCAGTTTTTTGCCTTTCTCGGATTTGATCTGCACTTCCATCGACCATGTATCGATTATGTCGGTGCTGATTCCCATGTTTTCGCTAAAATCACGAACCGAGCTAGAAAAGCCACGAATGGTCTGATCGAAAAGCGCGTTCATTTGCGCGTTCAGCGGGTTAATGAATTCTTTGTGCCTGTTGCTGGCGAATAGTCCGCCTTTCGACCGATAAACGTCCGTCATTGACCCATCAAAACCGTTAGCGCCAGCTGTGCCTTGTAATGATTGCTGGCGGAATTTATAAGGGCCGTGGCCGAATAATGCGCTTAACACGCCGATTATCGGAATATAGTTAAGCATCGCTCCCGTTTTGCCGCCGATTATTTGCTTGTCACCTGCAAGCGCCTTGCCCAACATTGATGCCATTGCAATGGCAATCGCCGGGCCAGCGACCGCAGCGAATGCAGCCCCCATACTTGCCGCAGATGCTGCGCTTGCTGAAAACCCACCGGCGGCCAACCCACCAATAGCATCACCAGCAAGACCGCCACCAAATGCAGCCAGCGACCCCGATCCTGTCGCAGCGCCAAGCGAAGATAACCCGCCGCCGATTAATCCCATAGACCCAAATCCGCCGCTAAACATCGACATTAGACTGGTTCCCATGCTGCCGATATTCAACATGCCGCCAAGACCAAGGCCGGACGATGCCGCCGCGCCGGTGCTTGCGCCAGCCATGCCCGGCAAAGCAAATAATGATGTTAAGCCTAAAGTTTGTGCAATCCGCAGCCCGGCAAATTCTGAAACGATACGCAAAACAGCATTTTTTACATTGCGCACCATGTCATCCAAGCCGCCGTTGAAGAAATCAAAAACCATATTGCCAAGCGCATTTTGGATATTGCGCCCTGCCTGAATCCACATTTGCGAAACTTCGTCGGTTGCTGTTCTGGTATTTATAGTAACGTCTTTTAGCTCTTTTTCTGCCTTCTGTAGCGCCTTGGTATACGCATCGACGCTCAAATAAGGCCGCAGCCGGTTCAATTCTTCTAGCGTTTTATTATAAATTTCCTGCTTTGTAGCAACGGATTGGGTTACAGATTCGGCGCGTTTTAAAATGGCCTCATGCTGTTTGAGTTTTTGGTATTCGATCTCGCGCGCGCCCTGTACTTCAAGCTGCGCCTGTTTGAGTTTGTATAGCTCTGCGTTATACAATTTTGCTGAACTTGTTGTTTTATCTATGCTGGCCGGTAACTGCATTTGCAAATCAAGCATTTTCTTCTGCTCAGAATTCGATTCTTGCAATACAGATTCGCCGTCCATGATCGTTTTGAAAAACTTATCGAACTCTGCGCGAGCTTTGGCGTTATCCTCTGCCAGTGCGCTCCCAATAAATTTGGCGCCCGAAAAATCCATATTTGCCAGCGCAGTCAATTGAGCGGCTCTCGCGCCTATTTCCCGACCCATTCCCCGGAATGTATCGACAACCGTATAACCGGCAAGCGCAAGTCCTTTCAAAACGGGGACAACAACCTGAGCCGCGAAGCTAAATTTGTTTGTCCCTTCAGTTGTCGTTAACATCGCGTTACCGATGTTAATCAGCGTCGGCAGCAATTCACCGACAAATGAATTCTTAACGGCTGTTACCCTGCCACCTAACATCGTTAGAATGTCGTTGAATCTGTCGGAATCTTCCGCCAATTTTTGCGTCATGCCGGAATTCTTAGCGTAAGACGCCGTGGCGGCCTCCATTGCGGCGCGGCCTTCGCTCAACATCGGAATCAAATCACGGCCTGATTTTCCGAAAATCTGATTAGCAAGCGCCGACTTTTCCGCTCCGTCTTTCATTCGGGAGAATCGATCCGCAACGTCCAAAAGCACAGCATTCACATCGCGTAGACCACCATCCGCAGCCAGTGTTTGTATTCCCAGCGCCTTAAATGCGTCCGACCCAGCGTACATATTCTTCGACATCACACCAACAGCGCGCGCGACTTGATCTAACGACGATCCGTTAAGCTTGGCTTGCTTTTCCAATCCGCCCAATTGCTCGACCGTCAAACCGCTGATCTTGCGCAGATCATTGAGCTTGTCCCCGGCGTCAATAACGCCCTTAACCATGCCCGCAAGACCGGCCACTGAAACACCGATACCAATCGTGCCCAACGCCCTGTTCATCGTGTCGACTGCCCCGCTGACAGTGCGCTTTGCCTTGTCCATGTCGGTCTGCAGCCGCGCCATATTGGCAAGCAATTGAATTTCGAGTTGTCCGGCTATCATATATTCGCCGCCTTTCTGATAGCCTCTTTTGCCCTAACAGACTTAATATATTTAAGGCTCATATATCGCGGCGCATCAGTCCACGCAGTTTCAGCGTCGGCATCTCTGGCGCTGATTGATTCGCGCATATAAGCTTCAGATAGTTTTTTCAATGTCCGCGCCTCGAATGAGTCCAATTCAATCCCGGTATTCTTCTGCCAGCTTTCTATTTCGCCATGAGTTAGCGGCTGATCGCCAAGACTGACGCCAAGCTCGTAAAGATAATCAAGCACGTAACCGGCTGACACGGGCGGCATTTCAATTGGCAAATTCTGCCCTTCAAAAAATGCGCGCCTTGATGGTTCGCCCTCTTTTTTCGTGTCTGGCACAGCGTTTAGCCATGCCATGTGACGAATGAAAATTTCTAATTCTTCGCTGAGGGCTTGGTAAAATTTGACCAGTCGTTGATATATTTCGCTACCTGGTCAGCAATAAAACCAATCGTTATGTCCGAATAAACAGCAATAGCAAGCGCATTACCGGTCAATTCGTCGTATTCCAGATTCTCGAATGATTCGGTGCAGTCAGACAAGAATTCAGCGGCTTCGGCGGCACGCTGCTCCGCCGTTTGGTCGCTCTTTCCTTTACGCTTTAATTTATCCAGCATTCGGTTATTCTGCGCGGCTTGGGCACGTGCAAATTGCTTTGAGCCTGGGCCGTATAAATTGACGCTTACCGGATTACCATCTTCCGTCAGCATCAATTCATCGTTAGCGTCGCGCAGGTGTAATTTCGAGGTAGCAGAAACGGCATATTTTTTAATGTCCATTTATGCGCGCCCTTATACTGCGGCGACTACGACTGGCGCTTTGCATACGTTAATGCCAGCGGTGCGCTTCATTACCTGCCCAGATCCGGCTTGCGTGAGCTTCCACTTGGAAACCAGCACATCCAGATAATGAATCTCACCGTCTGGATAAGTGATTTTCATCGAGTAGTGATTTGCGGATGCGTCCGCCGCTTTCAAAATCACCTGCCCGGCATCGGCTGGAATGTCGGCCATAACCATGTCGCCAGACCCGTAACGAGCTGTGCCTTTCAGATACTCGACCGCGCCGTTGATTGGTTCGAATTCATTTATCTGGCGCTCAGAACCGAATTCAGGGAAAGATTCAACTTTGCCAATCGTTGTGTAAGTTATTGTCGTTGCGCCGTAACCTGATGCATCATAAGTTGCTGGCAGTCCTGCGCTGATTGCATACGTTGTGTCGGTAAAACTTGCTGCTGCTGTATGTGCGGCCATCTTGCTTTCTCCTGCGCCATCACGGCGTTTAGGTCAAAAAAAAGCCCAAGGGCGTCTCACGACGATGCCTGGGCTGTTGGGTGCTCTGCTTTACTGCTTTATCTAATAAATCTCACCATATAATCAATTGATTGTTCAAATATCACTGGGTCATCGTACTGAAAGTCAGGCCCGTCCATGTCGGGAGTTATGCTGTCTACTGAAAACCCGTTGACAGTGCCGCGCGTTGCTGGCAGTGCCGCTCTTATTAAATTCAATATAGATTTCTGCTGCGGGTATGTGCCAGCCATTGCCGTTACCTGTATGCGCTCGGTTACAAGCTGGTTTGTGCCGCGCTTAATCAATTCATGTTCAATTCCGCTGATCTGCCGAATTGAAATCGCCGGTAGCGCCGTATTGATCGGAATCACGCCCGCCTTGATTTTGTCGGCGGAAACGACGGCGGCAAGATCGGCGTTATCTATCAACAAATAACGAACAATAGCCACGCCACTCATTCTTCGGCCTCAATATTCACGTCCGCAGTGTCCATGCCGTGTTTGGTTGCTAAGCGTTTTTTGATATATTCACCGGCGGCCATGATGGCGGCGCTAGATTGCCCATCAAATGCGGGCCGCATAAATGGCTGCGGTGCTATTCCTGGATGCAAACTGCCGTCCTGGTATTATCCTGATTT
>Ga0208644_1001879_pt1 | contig 17131 bp, 21 predicted proteins | sample VirMetDEL_Nov_18_FD_184517 | JGI IMG/M metagenome (GOLD analysis project Ga0208644, IMG submission 184517) | Aqueous microbial communities from the Delaware River and Bay under freshwater to marine salinity gradient to study organic matter... | ecosystem: Environmental > Aquatic > Marine >... | reverse complement strand
TGACAAGAAGTACGAAAAGAAAATGCACTTTACTCACTATCGTTATGTTCCTGGATTTGGTTTCTATGGTCTAGGTCTTATTCACTTCTTAGGCAACCTAACTATGTCAGCCACGGCAGCTATGAGGTCACTACTTGATGCAGGTCAGTTTGCTAACCTTCCAGGTGGCTTTAAGGCTAAGGGTGTACGTATTGTAGGTGACAACGATCCAATTGCTCCAGGTGAGTTTAAAGAGGTAGAGGCCACTGGTATAGACCTGTCAAAGGCAATTGTGCCTTTGCCATTTAAGGAGCCTTCACAGACACTATTTAATATGCTAACATTTGTAGCTGGTGCAGGTCAGAAGTTTGCTGACAGCACAGAGCAGGTAATCTCAGACAGTGGTGGATATGGTCCAGTGGGAACTACAATGGCTTTGTTGGAAGCTTCAAGTAAGTTCTTCTCTGCAATCCACAAACGAATACACAAGGCACAACGTGACGAGTTTAAGATTCTGGCACGTATTGACTATGAGTACCTTCCAGATGAGTACCCATATGAACTTCCCAATGCAGATGAAAATATCTTCAAGCAAGACTTTGATGGTCGTGTAGATGTACTTCCCGTATCTGACCCCAACATTCCATCCAATGCACAACGTATGATGCTTATACAGATGGTACAACAGGTTGCAGCAGGTTCACCTCCTGGAATGTTTGACATGGAAGCAATCAACCGTATGCTACTAACAGCAGCTAACGTACCTGATGTAGACCGTCTAATGCCACGTAAAAAGGAAGCAGTGCCACTTGACCCTATATCAGACATCAAGGCAGCTTCAGAAGGTAAACCTATTAAAGCCTTTATGGGACAGAACCACGATGCACACATTGGTGTCAAGATGGCCTTCTTGTCAGACCCAGTGAATGCTAAGAATCCAGCTATGGCTAAACTAGGTCCAGCTCTACAGGCCAACATCTCTGAGCACATGATGCAGAAGTATGAAGAACAACTACAGGGTATGATACAACAAGGTCAACAGGCTGTAGCTCAGAACCCAATGATGGCTATGCAGGTACAACAACAGTTGTCACAGATGCCTGAGCCAGAAGCCATGATACAAATGCAAGCTGCACAGCAGTTAACTCAGATGCACCAGCAGATGATGCAGCAAGGACCTCAGTCTCCTGAACAACAGATGGTGGCTCTTGAGGGACAACGTATTCAAGTTGAGCAGCAGAAGAATCAGACTCAGGCAGCCAAGGCTCAGGTTGATGCCACACTTAAAAACCGTGACCTTGACCTCAAGGAGCAGAAGATTATCATTGATGCACAGAAAGCAGGAGCACAGGCTCAGTTAACTGCATCACAGAAAGAAGAAGATCGTAGCAACAAACGTGCCATCGAAGCAATGAAGTTACTGGGTGATCTACTCAAGGCTCAGGAAAGTAATGAGCTAGAAGATGCCAAGGTAACGTCTAATCTTCTAATGCAGTTAATTCAAAAAGGCCCTGACGTTTAATGCTTTATGAAGAATTAGTAAAAGAACTACAAAAAGAAATAGAAAATATTAAAAATTCCCTTGCATATGGGAACTGTTCAGACTATCATAGCTACAGAGAAGCAGTAGGTAGGATTGCAGGAATCGAAATATCAATCGGACTAATCAAAGATAGTCTAAGTAAATACATTGATGAGGATTAAATATGCAAGCAATATCAAGTGCACGTAAGAATGACGACTGGATTACTAATGAAGACATTCCAGATCCAGAGGTTCTACCAAAGATTCCTGGATATAATATTTTAGTACGACCTGTTTCAATTAAATCAGAAACAAAGGGTGGATTAATTCTACCAGACTCAGTTAAAGATGACATGGCTTACCTTACAACGGTAGGACGTGTGTTGTCAGTTGGTGACTTAGCCTATGCTGATAGCAAGTTTAAAGGAAGGGCTTGGTGTAAAGAAGGTGACTTTGTCTGTTACGGTAAACATACTGGACATAAGTTCTTTTATAAAGGAATTACACTACTACTTATTTTTGACGATGACATTAAAATGGTAGTAGAAGATTCTAAGGATTTAGATCCTACATATAATTTATCACACTGAGTTGTATAATAAAAATCTATATTGTATAATATAGGCATCGAATGCGTAATTCGTCGAACTTCGCAGTAGACGTAAAATAGGAGAATAACATGGCAGATGAATGGGAAACCATTACAGGTGAAGAAAAGGAAGTAGTTGAATTTGAGATCGAAGGTGAAGAAGACACAACAACAGCAGCTCCAGAAATTGAAGTAGAAGAAAAAGTAGAGCAGCCTGTTGTAGAAGCAGAACCAGAAGATACAGAAGATACAGAAGAAAAAGAAGAAAAAGCAGAAGAGGAACAAGCACTAGAAGGTGTTGAAACTTCAGGTGCACAGAAACGAATACGACAGTTAGTAAAACAAAAGAAAGAACGTGAAGAAGAAATTACTAAACTGTTGGAGCAGAACAAGCAGATGCAAGTTGCTCTGCAACAACAACAGGAAGAGTATAGGGGTGCAGTAGGCACTAACCTAGCTAATTCTGAAGCACAGATTGTTGAACGTCTTGCGGTTGCAAGGGATTCTTACAAACGTGCCATCGACAGTGGGGACTCAGATTTAATCCTCAAGGCACAAGAGTATCTCAATAATGCACAGCTAGATTCTACTAGAATACAAGATGCTAAACGGCAGTTTGAAGCCTTAACTCCTGCACAACAACAGCAGGTAGAAACACAGGCACAAGCACAGGCTGCACAAGAACCTGAGACGTACCAAGGTTACGACCTTAAAGCTTATCAGTGGGCATCTAAGAATGAGTGGTTCAATAGTGACCCCGTCTTAACTAATGCAGCATTGGCTATTGATGCTCAACTTAAAGACGAAGGCTTTGACCCACGTGAAGACGACTTTTATTTGGAAATAGATAAGAGGTTAGCTCAAACATTTCCAACTAAGTTTGACGGAGCATCTGCTCCAGTTGGACAAACCCCCCGTTCGAAGGCTACGTCACAGCCTTCTCAAGTGGTAGCTGGAGCATCGTCAGCTCCAAAAGCCTCATCAGGAAAGAAAGTTAAACTAAGTCAAGAAGACGTTAGGTTAGCACAAAAATGGGGCATTACACTTGAACAGTATGCAGCCGAAAAACTCAAGATTGAACGAGTTAATGAAGGTGAATATACTACAGTCGGTTAGACGAAAGGAAAATACATAATGGCACGAAACAATACACGTGAAAATCAGACTCGTGAACTGGAAACAAGAGAAACAGAATACGTTTATACTGAACCAAATCTTTTAGAAATACCACAGAATGTAAGCAATAGGTTTGCAGATAGTGGATTACAACTTCGTTGGATTCGTACATCCCTAAAAGGTAAAGACGATTATACTAATGTTGGTAAACGTCTAAGTGAAGGTTGGGAATTTGTAACTCTTGAGGAAGTACCCGAACTAGCACATACCTCTATGATTCAAGAAGAGGGACGTTATAAGGGTACTGTATGTCGTGGAGATTTGGCACTTGCAAAAATGCCAATCGGACGGGCCAATGCACGACAAAAATATTTCGAAAATGCAAGTGCAGAAATGGTACATGCTGTTAACTCCCAATTGGAGAATGCAAGTGACCGTCGTATGCCAATTCGAAATTCAAGTAAAACAAACGTAACCAAGGGACGTGCACCTAGTTTCGACTAGATACTGTACAACTTACTTCCTTGGTTAAATCTTAAACTTTTTTGAAGGAGACTTAAAATGACTCAGACTCTAATTACTGGAATCACTCCTTCCCGTATTCGTGGCAACCAACCAAACAGCAACGGTTTAACTTCTTATCCTGTTGCTTCTGGTGCAGGTGCAATGTACACAGGTACACCAGTTCGGTTATCAGGTGGTTCATTGGTTCCACTTGTCACTTCTACTGAGATGCCAATTGGTACTTTCCAAGGTTGTAGTTATGTAGAAAACGGGGAGCAAAAATTTAAAGCTTATTATTCAGGTGTATCAGCAACGAATATCGTTGGTCTTGTGAATGATAACCCACAACAAACATACATCATCAGCTCAGACACAACTGTAGCTGCAGGTATTGTAGGTAAAAACGTAGCAGCTACTAACATTGCTGCTGGTTCAACCTTCACAGGTCGTTCGACTATTACGGCTCTGACAACTGCAGGTAGTGTTGGTACTTCTGCTGCTGGTCTGTTCCGTGTCATCGGTGTTGTAGACGAACCAGGGAATGCCGTAGGTGATCCTTACACACGTCTGGAAGTACAGATGGGAACAACAAATCAACAAAACTTCATTAACGTATTGGTTTCTACACCAGTTACGGTAACTAACTAAGGGAGATAATTAACAATGGCTATTAATAGAGCAAGTATATCTAAAGAGCTTCTCCCTGGCCTCAATGCCGTCTTCGGTCTTGAGTATGGAGAAGTTGACAACGAACATGCACCACTATTTGCAACAGAGAATAGTGATCGTGCTTTTGAAGAAGAAGTTCTTTTCACAGGCTTTGGTTCTGCACCTGTAAAGGGTGAAGGAGCAGCCGTTTCTTATGATGATGCACAAGAAAGCTACACAGCTCGTTACACACACGAAACTGTAGCTCTTGGTTTTGCTATCACAGAAGAAGCAATGGAAGACAATCTATATGACACTTTTGCTAAACTACGTGCCAAAGGCTTGGCTCGTGCAATGGCAAACACAAAGCAAGTTAAAGCTGCTGATGTATTCAACAACGGCTTTAGCACATCATATGCAGGTGGTGACGGAGCAGCTTTCTTTTCTGCCTCACACCCTACAATTGGTGACGGAAACCAAAGCAACCTATTCTCGGCTGCTGACCTTTCTGAAGCTTCGTTGGAAGCTGGCTTGATTGTAATCAACAAACAAAAAGATGACCGTGGTATCCTAACGGGTACAAAAGCTGTAAGCTTGCACATCCCATCTGACCTAGTGTTTGTTGCTGACCAAATCTTGAACAGCACATTGTCAACCACTATTGCAGTCAACCCAGGTACTGCAACGAATGGTGCAACAAACGTAAACGACATTAACTCAATTCGTAACCAAGGCTTGTTGCCTAAAGGTTACTTTGTTAACCGTCGTTTCACCGATACGAATGCTTGGTTCCTAAAAACCGATTGTCCGAATGGTGCAAAAATGTTTGTACGTTCACCACTCCAAACTAAAATGGAGCCAGACTTTGACACAGGTAACCTACGTTTCAAAGCACGTGAACGGTATAGCTTCGGTTTCTCCGATTGGAGAGGCTTCTACGGGAATGCTGGTGCATAAGTAGTACTAGTTTATTCGTAAACTTTAAAGGGTGTGGGAGTTGTATCCTACACCCTTTTTTAGTATAATATACCCAACGATGTTTTTAATAGGAGAAATATATGTCTAACGTAAGAGTTTCATACATGGCAACGGCTACTACAGCCACTGACCTAACTACAGGATCTATCCTAAAGGACACACGTATTCGTGGTATTTATGCTACTGGTATTGGTGTGTTTGCTTTAGTTGGTACTTCAACTGATCCATTTGGTCAGGTTACTGGTAATAAAGTAAAGTTTGCTAACACAACTGCCAACGATGCTACTGAACAATTCTTTAATGATAATCTAGGTATTCGTATGTCAGGTACTGTTAAAGTTTCTGCTTTACCTAGTGGTGGGACAATGACAATTTATTATGGCTAATTATACTTACCTAGTTAATGACATCATACGAACTACAGAGAATGATAGCTCTGAGTTTGCAACAGCTATACCTGACTTTGTTAATCGTGCTGAGGAACGACTGACCAAAGATCTGGATGACTATGGCTTGGTACAGACTACTGCAGTTGCACTGTCTGCTACAACGAATGTATTTGTATTACCTGTTGGAACACGTATTATTAAGAATCTCTTTATTGAAGACAGTGGAACTAAGATAAACTTATTACAACGTACCGATGAATTTATAAATGATTACTGGCCTGTAAGTGCCTCAACTGGAACCCCAAAGTATTATGCTAGAAAAACAAACACGAACCTTTTGTTTGCTCCTACTGCAAGTGCTACTTATAGTGGGGAACTTGTATACACAGCTAGACCTGAAGCTTTAAGTAGTGCTTCACAAACAAACTACTTTAGTGACTTTTGTTATGATGCTTTATTTTATGCCTCAATGATTGAAGCCACAAACTTTATGAAGAACTTCTCTGTTACCCAAGTTTATCAACAACAATATGATAGAGCTTTGCAGGGTCTTCAAAACCAAGCTCGACGTACACGTCGGGATGACATGCAACTTAATGCTTCTCCTGCTGGAGGAGACAACACAATTAACGGAGGATCGTAACATGGCTCGTTCAGATACACGTAAAGCTACATCAACACGAAAGAAAAGGAATGTAGCAGAAACACTAAAAGATTTAATGAAAAAACCTGAGTATAAAACTACACGGGAACGTAAAGGACCACGAGGAAATACTATTACTGATTATACGGTAGATGGTAAGCCTATGACTCGTCGTCGTGTTACAGGTGTAGGTGTGATGGATTTCCCTCGTAAAATGGCTGACAAACCTCTTGGACCTCCAAAGAAACCTACAGGACTAGATGCAGTAACAAAAAAACAAAGCCCTACCGATGTTATGAAAGCATCTGGACGTGGTAAGGAAGGTGTTGCTTTTCCTAAAACTAAAGATACAACTAGTAAAAAAGGTATGTCAGAATTTGGTAAAGCTTTTGCTGCAGCACGTAAAGCTGGTAAGAAACAATTTATGTTTAAAGGTGAGCCTTATCACACACGTACCAAAGAAGAAGAAGCTGCACGTAAAGCTAAGTCTACATCTAAAATGTACGGTGGCAAAATGGTTAAGAAAAAAGAAGGTGGACAATTAGCACCTAAGAAAAAAATTAAAACAACTACAAACCCACCAAAAAGTAAACGACAACAAACACTTAAAGAAAAAATAGAAAGGTACGGTGGCAAAACGGTTAATAGAAAAGAAGGTGGTTCAATGGGAAGTAAGTCTAAAAGTAGTAAGCCTAAAGGTGTAGGCTGTGCTACCAGTGGTTACGGTAAAGCAATGGGAGGTAGATAATATGCCATCTAAACGTGATAAGGAGTTATTTGATAAAGCCTTTGAAAAAAGAGATAAAAGATTATATCCTCTTACTGTAGAAGAAATTGCACAAAGAAACTCTAAGATAGAAGCTGCTGAAAAAAAAGAACGAATGAAAAAGGCTAAAGAGTATTTAGATAGTCTTCCTCCTAACACTAGAAAAAAAGCTGGTGGTAGACTAGGCACTAAAGCTCTTATGGAAGGTGGCAAGGTAGGTCGTCAAGTTAAAGGTTTTGGTAAGGCTCGTCAAGTTAAAAAAGAAGTTGACACTGGCCCTAATAACATTGTACTACGTTATAAAGAAGGTGGTACTGTAAAGGGAAAAATGTAATATGCCTTTTGGTAAATACTCTCCTAAACAAAAGAAGTTAGCACGTGTTGCGGAACCACGTGATAAGATTACTAAGGCTGACTTTAATAAACTAGGCAAGGGAGTTTCCCTAGCTGGTGGTGGTAAGATTGTTTATAAACAAAAAGGAAGTAAAGTAAATGAGGCTGGGAATTACACGAAGCCCACCATGCGGAAGAACCTCTTTAATAAAATTAAAGCAGGAACAAAAGGTGGTTCAGCAGGTCAGTGGTCTGCAAGAAAGGCACAACTACTTGCATCGGAATACAAGAAAAAAGGTGGAGGCTATACGTAATGACATTAGCAAAGTCTCAGAAGTCTCTAAAAGCCTGGACAAAGCAGAAATGGAAAACTAAGAGTGGCAAGAAGTCATCGGAAACAGGGGAAAGGTACTTACCAAAAAAAGCTATTGAGGCACTCACCCCGTCAGAATATGCAGCTACTACGGCAGCAAAAAGAAAAGGAACTAAACAAGGAAAACAGTTTGTTAAGCAACCTAAATCTATAGCTAAGAAAGTTAAACCATACAGAGATAAAGGAGTTACAAGTGTCTCTAACAGAAGCACAAAAAAACCGACTAAAAAAAGTAGGACTAACAAGTCTAAATACGCCTAAACGTACACCTAATCATCCAACTAAGAAAGCTGTTGTAGCCGTTAAGGATGGAGAGAAGGTAAAGGTTATTAGATTTGGTGCTCAAAGTATGGGGCACAACTATAGTCCTGAAGCACGTAAAAGTTTTAAGGCAAGACATGGTAAGAATATAGCCAAAGGTAAGACATCTGCTGCATACTGGGCAGATAAAGTATTTTGGGCAGGTTCAGGTGGAAGTAAGAAGGCTCCACCTAAGTCTCAAAAGCAAAAGTTTGGGTTGGGTAAAAAGAAATAATGAGTTATAATAGAGAGAGGAACATAACTTATGGAACCAATATCTACTGCATTAGCAGGGATAGCACTGGTTAAACAATCTGTTGAGTTTATTAAGACACACATCGAGACAGTTAAAGACATAGGAGAAATTTCAGGGGCAATAGATGGCCTACTAAATGGGGAGCAGCAAGTACAGAAGGACAGATTTTCTAGTGGAAGTGTCATGTCCCAACATAAGTCAGCAGCTAATTCAGTTATAGATGCTAAACTAGCTGCAGAACAAATGGCTGAAATACGAAACCTTGTTAACCTTCGATTTGGTTCTAGTACATGGCAAGAGATACTTAACGAACGTGCTAGAAGATTACAGGAAGAAAAGGAAGCAGAAGCAGAACGTAGACGATTAGCTAAGATAAAAGCTGAAGAAGTACAACAGGCAATGCTAATAGGTGTCATTGCTGTTTCAGTTGTAGGTTTAATTATAGCTTCGATATTTGGAATAGTGAGCATACAATAATGGTAAGTAGAGCATCAGTTGGGAAGCAGGTTAGCAAACCAGGCATGAAAGGTAGGGGATCTATTAAACGTAATAAGTTAATTGGCTACGATAATCCAAGAGGTTCTAGTCAAAGAGCTACACTTGCTTCCCGAAAGAAAAGGGCACGTAGGCCGTGATTGACGTATACTTTTGGTTAAAGCCTCGTAAGAAAAAATACAAGATAATATTTTAAAGGAATTAAATTATGGCTACATCTGGAACATATAACTTCTCCATGGACATTGATGAAATTATTCAAGAAGCTATGGAGATGATCGGTGGTGAAGCCACACTAGGTGAAGAGGGTAAGTCAGCCCGTCGATCAATTAACTTATTACTACAGGACTGGCAAAACCGTGGCATTCAGCTATGGACTATTTCTACTACTGCTGTTACCGTAACTACTAGTGTTACTAGTTATACATTGGGTTCTGAGAACATTGATGTATTAGAAGCTGTAGTTAAACGTAATGGTATTGATCTACAACTACAACGAATTAGTATGGAGGAATATCTAAAGGTTCCTCGTAAGGGACAGACAGGTCGTCCTACTCAGTATGCTGTACGTCGTGAACGTGACCAATCTGTTGTGTATCTGTGGCCTATCCCTGAGAACAGCACAGATTCAATTACCTTTGAAACTGTTAAATACTTCCAAGACGTGACAAGGTCTGCCCAAACAGCAGACATCTCCCGTCGTTTCCTTCCTTGTTTAACTGCTGGTACTGCATACTTCATGTCAATGAAACGACCTGGAGTAGAGGCAGGACGTATCCAAATGATTAAACAAGAGTATGAGGAACGACTGCTACGTGCTCAGGAAGAAGATAAAGAACGTGCTAACTTGTTAATACGTCCTAGATTGAACTATGTGTAATGGCAAATAGAGCATTAGGACTTTGTGATATTTGTGGTTTCCGTTACAGGCTTCGTGAATTAAAAAAGAACAGCTACGGAATGATGGTATGCCCTATGGACTTTGAGGCAAACTTTGATTTAGTTAACCACCCACAGAATAGAATTGCTAATGTTTCAGACGACGAGAATATTCAAGATGCTAGACCACTAAGACCTATACTTGTATCTGCAGTACCTGTGTCTTCTTGGCTACCACCGTTATAGGGATTTAGATGGCTAGAGGTAAACACGTAAGAGCAGAGTGTGACATATGTGGTTTTGCATATAAACGTACTTTATTACGTAAGAACAGTTTTGATTTGTGGGTCTGTCCTAATGATTGGGATGGGTCATATGATAGAGTAAATCATGCACAGAACAAAACTCCTAACCTTAGAGATAATAGTCAATACTTAATGAATGCACGACCTGATCCTAATATTGATAGGAACATTAAGTGGGAAGATGCAACAGAAGTTTACACTACTATATATCAGTGGGAACTTGTAGATAAGAAATGGAGTACTGTTTAAATGGGTGACTTAACAGGCAAGTTAATTGCTAACACATATAAGGATCTTTTACAGATAGCCTCAAGTGCCACTAACGAAGGATTAGACGGTACACTACGTGCTATTCAGGATGGCTCAGGAAACAACTCCTCATTAAAAATATCAGAAACTTCGGCAGCCTTTACTGGTAATGTTAGCATTGCTGGTAGTCTTAATATTGGTAATGCCTTTACTGTTGGTTCTATTGAGACAGCACTAATAAGTGCAACCACTATCAGAGGCTCTACTGTTTCTGTTACTAATATTACAACTGATACCCTTACGGCTGAGACACTAACATTTCAAGATGTAAGTGTAAGTAGTTTACGTACTGGTAATCTAACGGTTACTAATAATGTAACTGCAACTGCTTACTATGGTGACGGTTCTAATCTAACTGGTATTGCTTCAGATACACGTATTGCTGCTGTGTCAGCCCTTACCGTAGTTAATCAAACAAGTATTGCAGCCAATGCCTCTGCCGTAGTAGCTTTGTCTGCTACCTTAGAAACTAGAATTGCAGCAGTGTCTGTGCTTACTGCTACTAACAAAACAAGTATTACAGCTAATGCCTCTACCATTGTTGCTCTATCTGCTACACTAGAAAGTAGGATTGCAGCTTTGTCAGCTACTGTTGCTACTAGCATTAGCAATTATTTACCTCTAGCAGGTGGAACATTAACTGGTGATCTTAACTTTGGTGATAACGATAAGGCCATCTTTGGTGCTGGCTCTGACTTACAGCTTTATCATGATGGTAGCCACAGTTACATTAGTGACCAAGGCACTGGTCAGCTGAGAATACTTGCAAGCCAATTTCAGATTATGAATGCCGCTGGCACTGAGTCAATGGTATTTGGCGCACAAGACAATACTGCGACTCTTTACTATGACAACTCAGAGAAACTAGCTACCACCTCCACAGGCGTAGACATAACGGGTACTTTGACCAGTGATGATTTGATTGTGGATGACGACACTGCAACAATAACAATCAAATCCTTTCAGCCTAAACTAATACTTGATGACGATAGTGCTGTTGGAGCTGGCTCAGATAAACTAATCATACAAAGTGCTTCTGCTCAATCCGAAGGTGATTATGAGTTTGTCATCAACAATGACCAGACGTCCTCCACAGATCAAGTAGCTATAAAAATTAGTGGTAACGGTGACATCAGCTTTTACGAAGATACAGGCACAACTGCAAAACTTGTATGGTCAGCCTCTGATGAAGATTTAAACTTTGCTGATAACGTCAAGGCTACGTTTGGTGCTAGTAATGACCTACAGATTTATCATGATGGGTCTAATAGCTATATCACTGACAACGGTACTGGTGACTTACTAATTCAAGCCAACACTTTTAAATTGCAGAACGCCGCTGGAACAGCAAATGCGATTGACTATGACCCATCGACGGGTGCGGTTCAGCTATATAAATCAAATGCAGTCAAACTAGCCACCACAACCACAGGCATAGATGTTACTGGCAATGCTACTTTTGATGACAATGGCAAGGCTATCTTTGGTGCTGGGTCTGACCTACAGATTTATCACAATGCTAACAATAGCTTTATTCAAGACACAGGCACAGGAAGTCTTTATATAGACGGTTCAGCAAGTGTAAACATTCGAGAAACAAGTACAAATTTTCCAATGGCTGTTTTTACTGGCGGTGGGAGTGTCGATTTATATCACAATGGTATTAAAAAACTAGCCACCACAGCCACAGGCATAGATGTTACTGGTGATGTAAACACTTCAGGCTTGCTCAAGGTTGGTGCTAATGACACTGAATACGCCAATAACTATATTCGCTTTAAGCCAACAGGTGCGACATACATTGACCATAGTGTTGTTGGTCAGAACATTAACTTTAGATTATCCAATGCAAGCTCTTTAGACAGTACACCATTAGTCGTTAGTCCCACAGGCATAGACGTTACTGGCACAACCACGATGGATGGGCTTGTTAGTTCAGGGGACATAACACTAGAGTTTGCAGGAGTTAACATCGACCCGTCAGGCGCAAGGTATCTTACATTTAATAATACAGATACTACTCTGGTGACAGGCCAGCCGCTAGGTGGTATTAACTGGGAAGCAAACGAGACCTACACAGGTATAAACGCCTCTATCAGAGCTTACGCATCAGGCAATACTGGTTCGGCAGAGCTTAGAATCTACACAGGGCAAGAAACAGAAGCTATGCGCATCGACTTATCAGGCAACCTGTTGGTGGGTAAGACTGATGTTCTTACAGCTACTGCGGGTCATGCCTTTATGTCTAACGGCCAACAACGGTCAACTAACGATGGTGACACTGTAGCAATACTTAACCGTGAGACCTCAGACGGCATAATTCAGCAATTTAGGAAGGACAATTCTGTTGTAGGTAATATTGGGACTGATTCTGGTAATTTAAGCATTGATACTATCAATAAAACAGGGCTTCTGTTTGCGGGTAATGTAATTTTACCAAAAAACAATGGTGCAATTTCAGATAACACGGTTGATTTGGGGCGCAGTTCAGAAAGATACAAAGACCTCTACCTATCAGGCGGTGTCTACTTAGGCGGCACTGTGGGGGCTAATCTGCTGAATGACTACGAAGAAGGCAGTTACACAGTTCAACTATTTGATGCCAGTTCTGGCGGCAACGCATCTGCAACTACTAGAACTGGGTACTATACTAAAATTGGTAATCAGGTAACTGTTAGATTTGATGCCTTAAACAATATAAACACAGCAGGTATGACTGGGACTAATATTGCTTACCTTTCACTTCCCTTTTCGGCAAGCCTAACTGGTAGGTCTGTGGGCTCTGTTATTACAGATAACCTTGACTTTACCGCAGGTAGAACTGCCGTTGCACCACTGGTGACAGATAGTGCTTCACGGGCGTATCTCAGTACAACTGGAGCTGGAGTAACGGATTCGATTGTAACCGTTCAAGACATTAATAGCGGTAGCACTGACATCCACACATTTACATTAACTTATTTTACAACCTAAAGGAGAAAACAAGTGGCATTAACTAAAGAAACTATTATAGATAAAATCGAGGTTGTTGGAACATACAAAGCTGTACAGGTTCGTACTGCTGTTGTAGTAAAAGAAGATGATGTAGAGCTGTCACGTACACATAACCGTCATGTTATATCGGCTGGTAGTGATTACAGTTCGGAAGATTCAGAGGTACAGGCAGTATGTCAAGCAGTACATACATCTGCAATTGTCTCAGCCTATACAACTTATTTAGAAGCACAGGAGTAACATGATGGATAACGAGGTTAAAACAGTAATTGATATTAGTGCAGGTGGTATAACTGTAGGTGCAGTCTTTGACTTTTTACCTGAAGCCACTGCTTTGGCCTCATTAGTTTGGGTATTAATACGTATATACGAAACCCCCACAATACAGGGACTATTGGGTAAAACAAAAGAATAGTGTATAATAAGAAAAATATTCAATACAGATAGGAAGTTAGAACATGGCAAGTACATATACAACACGAATTGGTTTAGAAAAACAAGCTGATGGAGAGAATGCTAACACTTGGGGGCTACGGCTTAACACCAATGTTATTGATCTTGTAGATGAAGCCACTGCTGGATATGAAGCAATTGATATATCGGGTGGGGCAACGACACTAACAGATACTGTAGGTGCTTCTAATCAAGCTCGTAACATGGGCTTACGGTTTACTGGTGCACTATCTGCTGACACTACAGTTACAATCCCTGCTGAAGAAAAGATTTACTTTGTAACTAATGATACAACTGAAAACTTTAAAGTATTACTAAAACCTGCAGGTGGTACACTTGTTACTGTTACTGACCAAGGTACAAGTATGATGGCAGCAACAGATGGTTCTATTGTAAAGATATTAGAATCAGCAGGAGGTGCTATATCAGCTACTAGTGGTAACTTTTCTGGCAACGTAAGAGCAGCTAATTTCTTTACATCAGCTACTCTTTCTGCTACTGATATTAGGTGTGAAACTGTTAGTGCATCAACTAGAATATTTACTCCTACTTTAACTGCAACAAACATAGTTGCTGTTACCAGCATTAATGCAACCAGATTTACTGGAGGCTCTGTCTCTGTTACTGGTGATGTTAGAGGAAGCAGAATAATAGCAACGAGTGCTGTAGTTTCTAATGGAGCTACGATTAATTCAATAGTTATTACAGCAGGAGCTACTATTACTGGTGTAGAAAAAATTACCACATCAGCTATAGAAGCAGTTACTGTAAGTGCTACTACAATAAGAACAACTACTTTGTCTGCTACAGGTAATGTTAAGGGTGTTGTTGTTAGTGCTACATCTAGGGTAAACACAAGTGCTGTAGTAGCAACTACTGGTCAGTTTACTGGTATAGTAAGTGCAGCAGGTTTTGATGCTAATGGTGATATTAAGGCAAGTGGTATTAGTGCAGTAAATACAAGTTCCACTAATATAACTGCAGCATCGGCTACAATTACAAATCTTGTAGCAACAACTGCTACTGTTTCTGTATTAAAAACAGGTATAGTAAGTGTAACAGGAAATTCTGGACACAGTCTTGATATTATTACTACAGATGCTGGATCAACTGATAATTACATTTCTTTTTATAAAGACTCTGCTTCTCCTTCTAATACTGATGAAGTTCAGTTTACTATGGATTTAAATAACAATGCAGGAACACGTAAAAGATATGGTAACATTGAAACTAATTCTAGTGGTATAGTTGCTGGTAATGAATCATCACAAATATTTTTTAGAGCACTTGACTCAGGAACTACCGTTACATGGTTTCAGTATCTTGCCACAGGTGTTAGACCTATTTCATTAAGAGCCACTACTTCTATTGGAGGTGATTTAAATGTAAGTGGTACTATTACTGAAGGCTCAGATGAAAGATACAAAAGTAATATTCAAACACTAGATGGAACTAAAGCTTTTGATATGAGAGGTGTTTCATTTGAAAGAAATTCTGTTAATGACTCTGGTGTTATTGCTCAAGAGCTAGAGCTAGTTGCACCTGAGTTAGTTACTACAGACGAAGAAGGGTACAAAGCTGTAGCTTACTCCCATGTAATTGGTTATTTAATTGAAGCAGTTAAACATCTTAAAGAAGAAGTAGAAACATTAAAAGGAAATAATTAATGTCCTCAACCGATGCTAGACTTATTAAACTAGATTTCGTTCCTGGTTTTAATAGAGAGTCAACCCAGTATGCTGAAGAAGGCAAGTGGTTTGATGGCAATCGTGTTCGTTTTCGTGAAGGTAAACCAGAAAACATTAGAGGATATGAAAAGTTTTCTACTGATGTTATTAGTGGTTTTCCCAGAGAAACTATTACTTGGACAGACAATCAAACAAGACCTTACATAGCTATAGGTACTAATACAAATTTATATACAGTTCAAAATGAAACATTATATGACAGCACACCTGTTGTCTCTATTGTATCTGTAGCAGGTAACTTTCAAACATTTACTACAAAAGCAGAAGTAAAGGTAAGTGTAACAAACACAACTGTTCAGGTTGCTGATCGTATTGTATTTACTAGTGTAGACACTATTGGTGGTAACATTGACATTAACGGTGTACGTGCAGTTACAAGTGTAAGTGGTGTGAGTCACTTCTATGTTTCTGTTGCTACCTCTGCAGCTTCTAATAGCACTGATGCAGGTACTACAGGCTCTATGTTATTTTTATTACCTAGTGAAAAGTCAGACTCTATTCAAGGTTTGGGTTATGGTGCAGGTGTATATAATGCAGGTGTTTCAGTGTCAGGAGCTAGAGCCTGGAATGAGGCAGCTTCTGAGGGAGGCTTTACATTCTTAGCTTCTATGTGGGGACTTGATACTTGGGGTGAGGATTTACTAGCACAACGTCGTGGCGGTAGATTATTTTATTTAGACATTAGTGCTTCCTCTGCTCCTGGAAGAGCAATTGAAGTTACTGCATCTCCTACAGCTACTACCTTCCTTGTTTCTCCTAATGATCGACATGTTATTTGTTATGGTGCTAGAGAGTTTGCAACATCTGTAGGTGGCGGTGCAAACCCTATGTTGGTACGTTGGTCTGACCAAGAAGACTTTACAGAGTGGACACCAGCTATTACCAATACATCAGGTGAGGTTGTCCTAACAGAAGGTGCACGAATTATTGGTGCTATACGTTCACGTAATGCTATTAACATCTGGACTGATAAGGCTATGTACACTCAACAGTTTGTAGGACCTCCGTTTATATTTAGCTTTACACAAGTTGGTTCTAACTGTGGTTTGATTGGACAACATGCAGCCATTAACTATGACGGTGTTTCTTTTTGGATGGGTGAGAATAACTTTTATATGTATGACGGTCGTGTACAGGTAATGCCTTGTACTATTAGAAGACAGTTATTTGGTAACTTTAATGGTTCTCAAAAAGAAAAAGTATATGCTGGAATTAACTCAGAGTTTAAAGAAATTATATGGCTATATCCCACAGCTAATAGCACTGAGCCTAATGCCTATGTTATTTATAACGTAGAAGAACGTACTTGGGTGTATGGCAACTTATTTGCTGATGGTATTGTAACAACATACAATGATAGAGATATTTATAGTAATACAATTACAACTGGTAAGACTTCTGCTACGGCTGACATGTACATATATAACAATGAACCACAAGATATATACACTGGTGAAGGAAACCCTTTATCTTCCTTTATTGAAACAGCCTACTTTGATTTAGATGAAGGTAAGCAGTTACTGTTTGCAGATAGAATTATTCCTGACTTT
>Ga0208644_1001878_pt1 | contig 17131 bp, 30 predicted proteins | sample VirMetDEL_Nov_18_FD_184517 | JGI IMG/M metagenome (GOLD analysis project Ga0208644, IMG submission 184517) | Aqueous microbial communities from the Delaware River and Bay under freshwater to marine salinity gradient to study organic matter... | ecosystem: Environmental > Aquatic > Marine >... | reverse complement strand
TCCTCTTTACTCTTTTTTTCGTAATCCTTAGACAGTTTTCTTTCAGCGGCCAATAACGCCGTACCGCCTGCGATAACAGCTGGGAGTCCCATGTCAGCACATCCTTCCTTTGGTCTTACCACGCTGGGCTAGCCCGTCGCCTCGACCTTTCTTTACTGAACCGCCTTTTTTCATACCCATGCCGTACCGCTCTTGTTCTTGAGCAGCTCTAAAACGCTGCATAGCAGCCGCATCACGGGCATCTCTTTGCCGATCTAAAACAGCCGCGTCGCGCATAGCGCGGGTACCGTCTCGGCGAGCAGCCAAAGACGCTAACTTTGGATTAGGCATCGTAGACGCACGTAACGCAGCATCTTGAGCGGCAAGAATCCGGGCACCACGTGAACCTGCTAGTTCGCTTTGCTTACGATCTAGGTAATCTTTACCGCGTTGCATGGGGGAGCGAGTGTCAATAGAGGCAAGATCGGCGGCTGTCGCCCCCATAGCCCGACCACGACCACCACCCATAGGCATTGGCTTAACAGTAGACGGATCCATGTACGGCATGATCTCTACTTTTTTCTGAGCTTTAGGCATTGGCTTGACAGTAGACGGATCCATGTACGGCTCAATCGTGTATTTTTTCTGAGCTTTTTTCTTAGCCGCAGGTTGCACTTTTGGCTTTTCTTTTACAGAAGGAGCCGCAGCTGCCGCAGGTTTTGTATCTTGTTTTTTGTCCGCTGCGGCGATGGTTTTTCTGATCGTGTTGCGATCTTCGACGGGTACTTTTGAACCGTCTTGCTTGCTACCAAGCATACGGTACAGGCCGTACAAACCACCTGCAATCAGGGCTGCTTTTGCTGCTTTACTGAGTGCCATTTATAGCTCCTTAAACCATCTTGCAGGCGCGACCGCCACGGGCCATGCCATAACCACGAACTTTGCCACCACCAGCGTACTTCATCGAACCGCCGCCCATTTTCTTGTGGGCGCTGTCTTCCATTACGCGACCATCAGGCATGCGGTGCATACCCTTGGGCAAAGATACTTTTTTACCTTTGGCTTTACCAACGCCACGGCCTTTGAGAATGTCAGCTTGGGTAACTTTACCGTCGCCGGTTAAGTCGGGGAATTTAGAACCAGATTTCTTCATGCTGCCCGTGTAGGTGCCAGCTTTTGGCCCTTTTTTGGGTGGTTGAAGAAAGCTCTTATTACCGAAATCTCTCATTGCGGCTCTGTCAGCTGCGTCGCCCGGTGAAAGTTTTTCTTCTTTCTTAACCGCTCTACCGTCTTGGTACTTCTTCATGGTAAATTCCTTTCCCACTGACTGGGGTACGCCAACTTGTTTGGCAAATTCGGGGTTGTTTGCCACGGCTTGCATGAAGCGTTTTTGCTTCTCACTCGTCGCTGGCATCTTTCTTCCTAGCCTTACCAACCATGCCCTGCACCGTGGGGCTTTCCCAGATGCGGATGCCTAGCCAGATGATGGTGAAAATGGAAGCCAATGCTGGCAAAAACTCCATCATGGTTCCCACAGTCGTTACTACAGCCGCTGCGTCGGCTACGGTTTTTGCTTCATTTCCCATAGTCATTTCAGCAATTCCATGCTCGTAAAGATTTGTTAATCCGGCTGTTTGGGTCTTTCGCTGTCTTGGACGACGTAAGTTTCTTCTTCATGCCTTCCATGCGAGAGCAGAAAGACTTTCGCCTCGCGGCGTCCTTCTTTGTCTTTGGCTTGGGTGCGGGCGGCTTGAGCCCCGGTTTCCCGGGGTTGGCTCGGTTGTAGGAGGCGCGCCCTTTGGCGTTCAGTCCGCCTTTGGGGTTCTTGCCTTCTTTGCGCGTCCATGCTGCGCTCGCCATGATTAAGCAGCCTTGCCGCCAACAAACAACACCACCACGCTAGTAACCTTAGCCGGGTCAAACGACACATAAATGTCGGTCGAACACAAGATACCGTTGTCGGGTATCAAAAGGTCATGCGCGCCAGCAGCCGGAGGGCTAGGCACAGATAGCACCGTGGTGCCGCCTGAACCGCCGTCCTTAAAAACGATGGTGTCTGCCGTACTGGTCGAGATGTAGTAGATGCCCGCAATGCGCGAGCGTCCGTTTACCGCTGTTCCAGCAGCAGTCAGGGTCTTAGCCTGAATGTCACTTGCGAAACTCATAATTTGCTCCTTGAGTTAAAAACCCTCGCGGGAGACAAATTACCAGACTGCGTTGGCGACAGGGATGTAGTACGTGGTGCCGTCTTGACCGACGATGGCGATGTAGTTATCAGCCGAGAAGTTACCAGCCGTGGCAGCAGCCGTAGGCGTAGCGGTCGTCAAGGTACCAGAAGTGCCCAAGTCAACACTGCCCTCAAAGCCGTTGTTCGAGATGACTGGGCCGGTAAAAGTGGTATTAGCCATTTTCAATCCTCACATGCGAGTTAAAACGTAGGTATTACTGTCTGCATGTCGTCAGCCGGGACTGTCAGTAATACCGGGTGACCCCGGACTTGCGTACGTAATATACACCAATTAAACTACAAGTCAACCCTTTTTTGGTAGATCATGGAATACAAAATACGTTCCGTAGATATCTCAAAGATTTACTGGCGGAACATCCTGTGCGGGCTACAACTTGAGTGCCTGCCGTACGACGAAATATTTCCTACCCACGAGGGATGGTGGTTTGTTGCGTTTGAGCGCAGGGCTGGGCCGGTCGGGTTTGCTGGTATGGTCAGATCCGCGCGTTGGTCGGACTGCATGTATTTGTGTCGGTCTGGAGTTAAGGATGACCATAGGGGTCACGGCTTGCAAAAACGCCTTATTCGTGCTCGACTCAACCACGCCAGAAAAATGGGCATGAACTGGGCCGTGACAGAGACGTACGAGAACCCACCAAGCGCTAACAGTTTGATATCATGTGGTTTTAAACTCTACGAACCGTCTCATCCTTGGGCAGGCGACAATTGCCTGTACTGGAGATGTCAAGTAAGCCGTGCCGTACAAAGACCTAGAAAAACGTAAAGAAGTAGAAAAGAAAAGCAAAGCAAAATACTACATAAAAAATAAAGCTGAGATAATCGCTAAGCAAAAAACTAACAGGGTAGTATTTAATAAGTGGTGGTCTGAGTATAAGAAAACACTAAAGTGTGTGCAATGCGGTTTTGACCACCCCGCAGCGCTAGACTTCCATCACCCGCCCGGCACCAAAGAGTATCCGATGAACGTGCTGGTACGTCGAAGAAACAAGACACTTATACAAGCCGAAATCGCCAAATGTGTGGTGCTGTGCTCTAACTGCCACCGTATACACCACCACAACTTACTGCAAGCCCAGCGACGTAAAAAGAAGCTAAAGAAAAAGGGGGCCGAAGCCCCCTAGATCAAAGGCCGAAGCCTTATGATCAGGACGAACCGGGCGAGCCGTACACACCCAGCGGATCGCTCCAGCCGAAGCTGTAACGCTCACGAGCCTTGTAACGGACGTTGCCGGTATCAAAGTCGCCGTCCATCGAGGTAGCCATCTTGGTACGCTCGAAGTGCTTCATGCCGTTAGGAACGTCGGTCATCAAGAACCAAGCATTCGTATCGGTCAAGAAGTGGTTGACGGTGTAGCCCTCGGGGATCGCACCCATCGCGCGCAAAGCGTTCAGGTCGTTATCCGCCGTAGCCACGCGCAACTCGGTGTCGAGAATACGCTTGGCAGTAAACATCAGCGCCGGGGGCACAATCAGTTTACGGGGCTTAGCAGCGATCAGGAGACCACGCTCGTCAGTCCATGCAGCGATGGCAATAACAGCCGCCTCAAGCGAGGTTTCGTTAAGGTCAGCACCGACAGCAGGACGGTTGGCGTTGGTACCACCAGACACCAAAGGATGGTTTACCACGCTCGAAGCAGCGTTGGTACCGAACAACGACACACCGTCGCCACCGAGGTAGCTACCAGAGAAGCCATTGTTGAGCACCGAAGCAGCTTTAACTTGCTTGGTGTAAGCCATCGCACGGGCCAGGGCTTTGGTGTAACGAGCAGACAGGCTGTCGTACAGGTTGTCTTCAACCGCTTCTTCGGTAACCGAGAAGCCCATTGCCACGGTCTCGTGGGTGTAGCGAGCGGTGAACGCCTCTTGAGCGTTGTCATAAGCAATCGACGCGCCTTCGGCTTTCACCGGGGCGGCACCAAAGCCCGACAACTTGGTCTCTTCTTCAAACGAGCGCTCAGAGGTTTCGGTCTCGAAAATCTCTTTGTGCTCTTCACCGTACTTTTGATACTCCATCCCAAACAACGCGTTCAGGCCCGGGAGCAGCTCTTTCAGTAGTTGACTGCGTGAAATAGCCATTTTAATTTACTCCTTAAACGCCAGCGTTGTTAGTCATGTGGTGGCCACCAATCGTAAACTTAACGTATACGTCTGGGTTAGCATCACTAATGGGAGAAGCAAAGCCAACGATCAGCAATCCACCAACGGTAGTTTGCGTAGTCGCGTCAATCGCCACATTAGAGTTGCCAGTAGTGGTGCTACCGGAAGTCAGGGCATTCTGCGCGGCGGGCAGCTTGGTAATAGAACCAAGAATAGCCTGTGTACCAGTGCCATCAAGCTGAGCTTGGAACATCACCATCGGATCATCCACAACATACGCCTTAACAACACCAGTGGTGCCAGAAGGATAGTATTGAGAATGAATGACCTGACCCTGTGCGTTCACATACTCGCAGCCTACGAACACACCAAGAGCACCAATGCCGTTACCACCAAAGTTGTTGGTAGTAATATCAGCACCGGTACCGTCAGCCAGTTCGACGTAGCCAGCAGTGGTCAATTGCACAATCGAGCCGTTGAAGATGTTGTTGGCAACACCAGCCGGGTCAATTAGATATTCACTGACAGCGCCCGCGTAGGGCATACCATCAGCACGCTTTACGGGCTTTAGCCCGTAGGGTGTAGCAGTAGAAGCCATTTAGGACTCTCCAAAAAATTAACGTGTACCATTCCCAAATCCGCCGCCCCTAGAAGTGCGTGAGTCACGCTCTGAAAAGAGTGGCATCCTTGGATCATTGTTGCGCATAAAGTTGTTATCCACCGAATCCATCTGGGCGCGGTTCTGGGCTTCGTAGTACTCATCCCGGGCTTTAGCCTGTTCTTCAGGCATCCGGCAAAGCATCAGTCCACCAATCTCCACGTTACCATCCGAATTACCCTTAAGCATAAGCTCTGGGTATTCACTCGCCTTAACCGGCTCCCATCCCTCACGCATCTTATTAGACACGTTGGTATGTTGAGCTTCACCCATCACAGATGTTGCAATCCAGCGGAAAGCAATACCAGGCTCCGGGTTCGGCGTAGGTAGAGTGCTCGGGGGCACATACACTGCGCGTGCTTTTTTGTCCCTAGAAGTCAGATCACGAGGTGTGCGGGTTTCAGCCATTTTGATTCTCCATTTTTGCCAGTTCTGCAGCGTATTGCTGCGGGGTCAAACCAAACTTTTTCGCCAACGCGAGTTGGGTACTTGTTAATTTGATTTTCTTTGCACCTGATGTACGTCCAGCGGACGCCACCACAGTTGGCCTTCTTGGGGTCTCTTGTGACTGAGCGACCTGCTCCCTAGTGTCCTCAAACACTTCTGGAAACGTCTTTCTTATGCGAGCGTCTATTTGCTCGAAGTAAGTGTCAGAGCCTGGCTCCACACCTTGGTTGCGCAATTTTTGGTCGAGTCCCAGCGCAAAGCTGGTCATCTCTTCGTACCCCGGCGCTCCAAACCACTGGTTTTTCTGCTGCCAGCGCAGTGACTTTTCGTCGATCTGCTTACGCTCGGGCTGCGTTTGAGTAGTTTGTACCTCATAATTTGGATCTTGTAAAGGGGTTGCCTTAAAATTTTTGGCTTCCTTTAGATTCCATGTTGCTTCGGCAAGACGCTCTTGGGCCTCAATGATGGCATCGGTGTCATACGACTCTTGCGCCGCCTTGAGTGCTGACCTAGCTTGCGCCAGCTCCATCTCGGCAGTTTTGGTGATGTTCGAGCCGTACTCTTCTGACCCTTTGTTGTAAGCCTCGCGTAAGCGTTTATTCTCTTCGATCAAGTGCTGGGCCATACGCAGCGCCTCTTCGCGCTCCCGCAATGCCGATTCTTTGGCCCGACGCTCGTCGTGACGGGCATGGGTCAACTCCTTGATGCGCTGCTGAGAACGTGCGCCGTACTCTTCTAGCTCGTCTTCTGTCGGGTCTTCTACCTCCTTGTTCAGGGGGCGTCGACCACGATCGCCTTCGGGGGTATCGTCGACAACCTCGACCTCAACCTCATCAGACTCAACTTCTTGAGTAGTACTTTTTTCTTCATTTTCAGCTACGGTTTCTTCAACCTCGTCTGGAAACTTGTACTCTTGAGTAGACATATTGACTCCTTAAATGCGCGTGATACCACGCGGGTCTTCGACCACAGCGTCGATCTGATCGTCGTTGATTAGTCGAAACTCACGTCCAAAGATTTTGAATCGCGTCCCGGCATAGGCACGGACAAGGACAAAATCGCCCTCTTTGCACCAAGCCCCAGTGGGAAACTTTTCTGCGTCTTTGTACGCGTCTGGGCCGACCTTGAGCACCATCAGCACCGTGGTGCTGTGCTCCTCGGACTTACGGGTTGCGTCAGCCTTTAAGATGCTAGACCCGTCATACGTGTCTTTCACCTCGGGTAACGCGCATAGCAATTTCCAACCTGTCGGGTCGGGTAACAGCCTTGCTTTTTGCTCCGCAGTAGCCCCATCGTCGGGTTTGTCAATTTGCGCTATCGGTTCTTCAAGAACTTCAGTCGTCATTTTCAGCCTTTTGTGCGAGGTCGAGTAACAAACGCTCTGTGATGGCCAAGCCTCGTATCACCCCACAGAGTTCTTTGTAAGCGTCATAGCTAGCGCATCCGCCACCAGCTATGTCGTCAGCGTAATCATTCATCTGAGCGCGGATCTCACCACGTAGGTAGTCCACGAACTGCCTAGTCTCCGGTGCCATTTATGCCTTTCCACGGGACTGTGCCCCGAGTTTGTAGCCTTCTATCTGGGCTTTTGTTGAATCCCTGTTCTTATCGTTGGCCATCTGCACACCCTTGACTTGGGCGTTGAGCATGGCAATCTGCTCGTCCAGAGCCAACCGGTCTGCCTTGGCCGCAGCGTCAGACTCAATCTTCTGCTGCTCAAGCTGCAAGCGCATACGCTCCAACTCGACGTCGGCCTGCTGTTTCTGCTGCTTGAGCTGCAACTCCATCTGCTGCATCTGCACAACCGGGTCTTGTGCCCTCTGCTGAGCCTGCTGCTGGGCAGCTTGGGCTTGGTTCTGCTGCAGAATCTGCTGCGCCGCCGTAGCCATCATCTCGGACATGGCGCTCTCGGCCTCTGGAGGCAGCTCGTCGTCCACAGGAGGCAAGGTGACCCCCATGCGCTGCTCAATCATCTGGCGGTACTTAAACGCAACGTGCTCGGCAATGTGTGCTTGGGCTGCAGCCATCATCATCTGCGCCTTGGGGTTCTGCCCCATGACCTGCATCAGAATCGGATCCTGCATCGCCGCCTGGTGCACAGCAATGTGCGCGTCGTGGTCTTGGTAGAAGAACGCTTTGACTGGCTTGCCATTGAGGATGTCCATGTTCTCAACCACCGGGTCACGGGGCTTAAAGTCATCCTTGAGCGGCACCAGCTTGTCGGCATCTTTGATACCCAGCACGTCCAGCATCTGTCTGTGCAGCAGCGGCAGGTCATATATCTCAGGTGACATCTGCGCCAACTGAATAACCGCTTGGTACTGCACCACCCGCTGGCTCATCGTCGCGGCGTTGGGGTCGCTTACAGGCACGATCTCCACATGGCTAAAGTCTTCTTTACGTGCCCGTGGGTTGGCCGTATCTGGCTCGTAGCTGTACAGGTCGTCCGCGTAGTCACGGATGATGCCAGCGAGCATCTTTAGCTCTTGCTTGAACGCGTGGTGTATCCGTGCCTGCACCGCACTCATGGTCTTGAGCTGACGCTCCAACAGAGCCAGCGTCGTACCCACAGGAGCCTGTGCCGACATATCAGATATCTTCATGTCAGCCGTGGCGGCGAACTTGCGTCCCTCCTCCACGATGGTACCCAGCAACTGGTACAGAGTGCCCGACGGCTCCTTGTACGGCAGCATCATGATGTTGTCTTTAATACTGCCAGAGCCTAAGTCAACGTCACGGAACTCCCCGGGGCTGATCGGCGTGTCGTCGCCCTTGATACGCAAGCCACGGCTCTTGAGACCACCGGGCAGGTTAGACAGCGTACCCGCATCCACCAACTGGCGCATCAGGCTGGTAGCCGACTTGGCAAAGCCACCGATCAGGTGGAACAGACCGAAGCCATAGGCACCGAACCCGGGGATGTACTGGTAGTGCACGAAGTGCTGTTGTTTACGCCGCAGGTCGTCCGTGGGATCCCAGTTACGGCGGATAGCCAGTATGGTATTGGTCGACGTCGAGATGGTCACAACGTAAGGCAGCGCGATGCCTGTGGGCTCACCGTCCTTGTCTTTGTCCTCGTACCCCGGCAGGTCTAAGTCAGCCTGAATCTCAAGCAGCTCGAACCGGTCGTCGTAGTTGGCGCTGAACCCTGTCTCTTCGTCCTTGGCCTTCTGGATGTCGTCCACCACGCTGCTAGGCTCACCAAGCTCGATGTCGGTGTAGAACCCTGCTTGCTGCAGCTTAACGATGTCGTTCTTGGTTTTACGCATCACGTGGGTGATGCGATGGCAGGTGAAGATATCGGTCGTACCATAGGGCAGCAGCACGTCCTCTGCTGGCACAAACACCGAAGTCTGACGCCCTAGGTTGGGGTCAAAGTACACCTTCTTAAACGCCGAGCCGCTGCACGGCAGGCTCCAGAGCATCCGCTCATGTTCAGGCCGAAACTCCACCATTACCTCGGTCAGCTGGTAGTTCATATCCTCGGCCACGCGGTGCGCTGCCTCGACACGATCACGGGTCTCTTTACCTATGATTTTTGTCATCACCGGCCCCTTGGCAGGGAATGTCTCGGTGATTGACTCTGACTGGAAGCGCACAACCGCCTCGGTGATCATCGGGTGGAACACCCCTGACGCACCATCCCACGGCTCGGTACGCTCCTCGTACTTAAGCCCAAGCAGTTTTAGACCGTCCTTGTAGGTCTCCTCCCAGTCCTTGCGGCTGGAGCGGTCGTTGTCCACCTCTGCGCTCAGGTCACCGGCTAGCTGCTCAAGTGCCTGGTCATCCATGAAATCAACCAAGTTAGCGTCGAAATCGTCAGCGGTCGGCTCGGCTTTCTCTATTTCAATCTCTAGGCCACCAGCGCGTATCTCTACACTTTCTGGATCCTCGATCTCGATTTCGATTGGCTCGACGTCGGTCGCTGCACTTTCCAGACCTGCTGGAGCTTGGTACAGTCCTTTGTCAATGTTGGTTGCCATTTTCTTTCCTTAGTAATAAGCGGCACGTCTACGTGCCTTGTAAAAAGGTTCATCCGGTTCGTCGGTGTCCAAGGACACAAAACCCCCTTGCCGATAGCGCAGCAGTGCCTGCGAAGTGGTATCCACGTAGTCGTCATGCTCCCCTACGGGGAATGCCGCTACTTCCTCAATCACCTCTCTAGCCCAGCGTGTGTCGGGTGCCCAGACTATCCCAGAGGCAAATAAATCTGATACCGAGTTAACTCGCGCAATCTTGTCGTTACCCCGGCTAGGCGTAAACTCTTGTACAGGTATACCCATGCGGCGCAGCTCTTGTATCAACGGCCCACCAGCGGCTTTCTTTTCTACGATGAACGCTTCGGGTTGCCACTCTTTGTAGTGCTTCATCGCCACTTCTTTTAGCTCGGGGAATGTCATCCTGTCCTTAAACGCATCGAGCAAGATGATCTGCGGGGCGTTGCCCTCCTCCTCGTTGTACCAAACACCCCACGTCGTGCAGGCGCTGTAGTCAGAGGTGCTCTTGGTCTCGTGCGCCGTATCCCATGACTGGATGATGTAGTCACACCTAGGCGGCTCTTCGTACTCCCATATGCGCCAGTCGCTGCGCTTGATCATGGCCGAGGACTCTGCCGTCGGGTTCTGCATGTACTGCGCGTTCCAGAACTTGGGGTCTAACGATGCCTTTGTAGCGCGTAACGCCTCAAGGGGCCACTGCGCTGGCCACAGGCTTTTTTCTTTCTCGCTGTCCTCGTGCAGGATGGCAGGCAGCTCGACGATCTCCCACGGTATGGACTCGGGATTCTTGGTCTGGTAGTCGATAAGCCGCCCAGTCAGGTCTAGGAGCGACCACCTGGTCATGATGACAATAATCGCCCCACCGGGCATCAGACGCTGCAAGGGGCCAGTCTGGAACCACGCCCACGCCGTATCAAACGCTAAGCGCGAGTTGGTTTTAACGTCCTGTTCTGAATGAGGGTCGTCGATAACAAAAAGATCAGCACCGCGACCAGCCAGAGCGCCACCCACACCAGCAGCGTAATATTGACCACCAGCGCCTGTAGACCATTTCCCAGCGGCTTTTTGATCGTCTGCCACCATTGTATTAGGGAAGAGGTCATGATACTCATCACTATCAATAAGGTTTCGTACGCGTCGGCCAAAGTCCTCAGATAGGGACGCAGTGTGCGTGCCCATGATGATCTTTTTATTCGGGAAATTTCCCAAGAAATATGCTGGGAACAGGTAGCTAGAAAACTCTGACTTACCCATCCTAGGTGCGATGTTAATGATGACGCGCTTCTTTTTGCCGTCGATAACATCTTGGAAAATACGTGCAAGTTTTTTGTGATGTGGCCCAACTTTAAACCCCGGGTAGACGTGTTTGGCAAACTCGATCAGGTCACCACGCCCAGCCTTTAAGCTGTTGCGCCTGTCCCGCTCCTCTAGAAAGTCTAGTAACTCCGCTTTCTCCGCCACACTCATGTGGGGTAACGCCTTTTGCAGCGCAGCGTACTCTTGCTGCGACATGCTCTCTAGCGCTTGCACGGGGTTACTTTTCATCTCTATCTAGGTTCTCTTCGTCGGGATCGTCCGGGTCTATGTCCGTCACATCGTCTACGTCCACCACACCCATGAACTTGCCAAGTTTCTCTTTGATCTTGGCCTCTAGCTCCACATCACTCATGTCGGCTTTCTTGACCTCTACCCTATCGGTAAACAGCGCGACCTCTGTCACCTTACCCAGCATCTCCAGCGCCTTTAGCCGTACCTTAGCGTCGGGGTGGTCTACCTCTTCTAAGATTTTGGCTACGGCAAAGCCACGTAACTCTTTGGCCTGCTCGATGAACTGCCAGTCGTAAGCCGCAAGCATCCCAGTCAGGTGCCGTACCGCTTGGGGGGTGTTCATCTGCATCAGCGCTTTGCGCTGCTCTTCTGGCGTCTGTTGGGTTGTTAGTGCTTGGAACGCACCGCGCGCTGATGTTTGCTGCGCTTCTTGTACGACTTCTTCGTCGTCTACGCCAAACTGGTCTAGCCAGTCAACGGTTTTCATCTGTGCATCGGCCAGTTCTTTAGCCGTGGCTTTATCTACCGCTTTGACAGCCTTTTTGCTGTGCGGTAGTACGGGCGGCTCGTAGTCGCCGTTGTCACCTTTTAGGTGTTCAAGCATAACGCGTAGGTTCTCTTTCTGTAGGTAATTTAACCCACTTGCAACCTCGATGGGCGCAGTGTATAGTATCTATGCCTTGCACGCAAGTGTGAGGTTGAATTGCTTAGTCTCCTTTCGGTTCACGCAGAGAGAACCTTTGCCCCGCCTAGTGCGGGGCCTTTTTTTTCCGGGGGTGTCTAATGTTAGACAGTAGTGCTGGGATTTTTACAAAATAAAGTGGGGGGCACTGGCGGGATAAGGTTAAAGGAGATTCTCAATTACTAGGTAGTCCCGCGCTGACCCCCCGGAGATCAATTTAGCTGGGCGCGGTGGTTGCGTATATAGGGAAAACCCTAGGTAGGAAAACTATTAGTTAATCGACGTAATACAAAGTATTACAAAAATATGCTGTGCGGCTGCGGAATAGTGTTCATATATTCGAGCCAACGCCGCGCAATATTGGGGGGATGGGGGGTAGGTGGGGTCATGCCTAGAAAAGCCCCGCAAAAAAAGATGCTCACAGCCGCATATATGAGGGGTGCTGATAGGCAGTATCTCTCACATCAACCCGTGAGACAAAGTGTCTCACCAATCAAAGGAGTACAGCATCATGCTTACAAAAGAAACTAGCAAAGAAGTCGTTACCTCATACAGCAAACTGCTAAATGCTGGTAACAATTATGGCAAGGCGCTTGCAAAAGCGGCAGAGGAGTTAGCGGGTAAGCCGTGCCCTCAGTTACTCAAAGAGTTAGCGACAGTCCACGCCGCGTTTTTCCGCAAAGAAACCGGTGAGTGCAATCTCTCTTGGTCTAGCAGTGGTACGCCGCAATTCCACACGGGAGACAAGTCCACGCGGGAAACCAAGCACCACAATGCGTACAAAGTGTGGTCACGCTACGCCGCGCCGCACTTCGCGGTCAAGGCGAATAAAAAGAAAGTCAAGCCTAGCGAGCGCAAAGAAGTTGACCGCGTTACCGCACTTGCAAAAGACATCAAAGCAAAAACCAAAAACTGGTCTGCCAAGGAGAAAAAGGCTCTCTTTGCCGCTTTGATTTAATCCGTGAGACAAATTGTCTCACCGCTTGCCCCGCCAGCCTTGGCTGTGCGGGGTTTCTTTTTTTGTCAAAGGAGAATCACATGATTGACCCAACCCTCAAAGCGTCTGCCGAGCGCTATCTCGCATGGGTATGCGAAGACCACGAAAACAGGTGGTGCGATGCCACAGTGCTTGATGGTAACTGGATATGCGATATGCAACCAACCATGACCGAGACAGGCTACATATACCTACGCGTGCTGGCATACGACAAATCCGACACCAACACCGAAAACTGCCTGCACGACTTCAAAGTGTGGAGTAACAAATCAACCATGACCCAAGAGTTCAAAGGAGAGTAACTTGAAACTACGCAAACTGAAAGAAACCAGCGGCTGGCAAGGCAACTATGTGCCCCAAGACGCCGCCGAATGGTGCTTAGCCGACCACCCGCACATCACCATACGCAAGACCAGCGTTGGGGGTTACCCGTGGATTGCCACCAACACCCAAACCAACCAATACTTTGCGCGAGGCGAGACACGCGCGGCCCTGCTCGAAAGCCTTCAAAACAAACTAGGAGAGTAACCATGAGCAACAAACCCAAGCACATCCCGCGCTACGACATCTACGCAGCCACCTTCAAGCGCCAAGAGCGCGACGACTGGCGTGCAGCAAGAGCGCCCAAACCAACCAAGCAAGCCTTTGGCTCATTCAAAGTAATGCAAGCCGCCTTCGAGCGAGCCGGTGTTACCCGAGAGGCAATCTGTTACCCTAAATGAACGCCTCTCAGACAATAGTCCATAGAAGTTATCGTGTTTTCCTGCACTGGACGCACGCCAGCCCAATACTGGCGTGGCTTTCAAGTATTTGCGGCAAAGTTGTCCATATATATACATATATTTATTAGATTTATATATATGTGTCTATACGTGTCCGGACGTAGACCTGACGGACTGGACAATATAAAATTTCTCAAAACAATGGACGACTTTGCCGCAACTCAGGCAAACCCAGTACTGGCGTGGCTTAAACTGCGTCCAGTTCTGAGAAAGCCAGTAACTTCTTTGGACGCAACGGACGCAAATCAACCCGTGAGACAACTTGTCTCACCAAAACTAGGAGAAAGCAAATGAGAAAGTTTGGATGGGTAGAGTTTAAGACGCTCCCTATTGGGGCAATGTTTCTATACAACGACGCTGTCCACGAGAAGATAGCCGATGACGATGCAATCAACTACCACACGCTCAAGTCTGAGTACATAGCGCCTGACAGGGAGGTCGAGGCAGAGCAAGATGACTAACCAAGGAGAAAGCAAATGAAACCCAAGACAGAAAACTACAAGCGAGGCTTATACGACGCCTATGCTGGCAAGCCAGCGCGACCATACCCTATGGTCTTCAAGGGGCGCGAGGAGTACATGGACGGCTACGGGCGCGGCGTGTTTCTCAAAGCCTTCAACGGCTTCTTGCGCCAACCAGTGTCAGCCCCGCAGACAAAGCAACTACAACTTTTTTGAGTAACAACCAAGGAGAAAGACGATGAAGATTGACGAGATACCTAAAAATTTGTTGCGGGCTAGAGCCACGCCGATTCCAACGCGTGCCGTCCCTGACTGGGACGCGCTATATACCACCATGTTAAGGAAGGGATACGTGATTATTGACGAGGGTGAGTTGTACGCATCGCATTCAAGTGCAGCATTACAAAACACGATGGTCAAAGCGTTCAACTGTCACGTACGGGGAATCAGAAACGAGCGCCTGCGCACCAAGCGCATTGGCGTAAACCGATGGTTTTGTTGTCTATAAAGGAGAAAGCATGGAAACGAGAAACCGAAACCGAGGCTACGAGATAGCCGCGCGGCTAATGGACAACTACGAGGGCAAGCAAGACATGGACAGCAACACATGGAATGACCTCGTGGTACGCGTGGGCGACGCCATCAACCAAGCCAAAGTGGGTGCGGGCATACGCCGCATAGCCGAGGCCGAGGGCGTCATTGAGACAGAAGAAACAGAGTAACAACCAAGGAGAAAGTATGAGTAACAAAAGCCGTGAGACAAATTGTCTCACCATCCTGACCGCCGGTGCCACCGCATTGAGCGTGTGGTGTTTCTTTGCTTACTTAGTGTGGGTGATATATGAGCGTTCGAGTCTGTCGTAAATGTGGGGTAACAAAACCCATCGCTGAGTTCAGCGCCTACCTAACAACAGCCCAAGCCATAGCGCAGGGTTACTCAGGGCACAGGCGCATCACAGGTACATCCCAACTATGCAAGGCGTGTCGAAGCGCACGCAAGTACGGCAAGACCAAGCGCCAACTGGATAACGAAGTCACGCACGGCAAGATGACCGAGATGGAGCGCGACGTGTTACTACGAAAGCGACAAGCCAATGCCAACAAAATAAAGAGCGTTACCACAAACAAGCGATGGCGTGCCTTGCGTGAGTCTGGCTGGGGTGCGGTACTCAAAGAGGTAGAGAAAGAGTACCGGCGTGCTGATAAGCGGCACAAGGTGGTGAGCGCAGACACCGAGGCTATGCACGAGGCAGAGACGCAGTTCTTAGCGCGCTACGTGCCGATGGTAGGTAGAACACTCACGCTCATCAGAGCGCACGTACGCAAGCCTGACCCAGCCCTGCCGCCGTCGCAGTTACCACGTACAAACCCACCACAACACTTTGGCACGGCGTGGCACGACTGCTTGCGCGTACTTGTTACCAACGAAGAAGAATTAAAAGCCTTGCGTGTGCTCAAGGCACGCGTGCCGCATAGGAAATATGGACATAAGAATTTGGAGTCGGTGTTTCTCGCCCTGCCCCGACCCAAACCACCGAGAAAAAAACCAGGGCGTAAACCGAAGGAGAAAGCAGATGAAACATGAGATACAAGCAGAGGTTGCACGGATTGGCAGGATAAGCCAAGGCATTGATGGGTCGGACGAGTACCTGCTCGTCAAGACAAAGAGAGCGACATCAGCGAGTGCCGTCAGAGAGTGGCTACTGCCGCAGGTGTACCAAGACACAACAAAAGAAGCAGGCGGGTACTTCTGCCACAGCGTGACAGTCATGCGACACCCGCACCTGCGCAATGAGTTTGTGTGCATCGTGCACCACCAGTACGACGTTTAACCAAGGAGAAAGCAGATGAAAATCAAAACAAATGAACTAAGCGGAGCCGCCCTTGATTGGGCAGTTGGACAGGCTGATGAGTGCGACTTGGCACCAGTTGAGTATTCAACCAAGTGGGAGTTTGGTGGGCCGATTATTGAGCGTGAGGGGATCGACCTGCAATACCAAGGCGGTGAAACTGATGTTTGGGCGGCTGACATCTTCAATGCGGATAGCATGATTTATGGTGACACACCCCTAATCGCCGCCATGCGGTGCTATGTAGCCAGCAAACTGGGCGACGAGGTAGAAGTATCCGATGAACTTTTGGAAGGAGAAAGCAAATGAAAGTAAAGACAAGTGAACTAAGCGGAGCCGCGCTCGACTGGGCGGTGGCCAGATGCGAACGCCACTGGACTTTTGAACCCGACGGGCTGGACAGTTACTCCAGCGACTGGGCGCTGGCCGGGCCGATTATTCATCGTGAGAGGATAAGAATTGACCCTAGAGGTTTGTGGTGCGCCGCGCATGATTCACATGAGTGGACTTACTGCTCAGGCCCAACCCCACTAATCGCCGCCATGCGTTGTTATGTAGGCAGCAAACTGGGCGACGAGGTGGAAGTGCCCGATGAACTTTTACAAGGAGAAGCAATGGGACAACTTAAACAACAACACACAGATTGGGATAACAAGCACGCACCGGAGCCGCCCCTGACACGGGACGAGATACTCAAGGCGGCGCTGTACTGGGAGCAACATGGCGGGTCATTCCACCAGTCGCTTGGCAAGGCGTTGATAGCCGCTGACAAGGATAACTTGGCGGCGCTGTTGACTGGGTTCGAGGAGCAGATACGCAATGTCCTGCGTTATGAAGTCGAACACATTTGATTGGGGACAGCCGTCCCCTTTGTTCGGGGCGCAAGCCCCTTTTCTTTTCAGGAGATAGACCATGTGTAACAAACATTCAGACCCCAACTACTCACACGACGTAGCACTTGAGCCTGTTGACGCAGACTTGTACAACGACCTCAAGTTTGTACTGCGCAATAGCCGAGAATGGCACTGCAGGGAGCAACGGCTAACCAGACTCAAGATGCACCCCGTCGTCGAGGCTGTCATCAAACTGTATCGCCCCATGAACTGGCATCTGCTGGTGCTTGAGTGGCCGCACTTGGCTGACGATGGCACACGCTTATCCTATACCCGTGACGAGCGAGCAGGCGAGGCTGACAGGCAACTTGTTACCACACCGGGCAAGTATCTGCGTCGGCACTTTCCTACCTTGGCTGATGACGTCATACGTGACCTCGTGTTGCGGCACACCGATGGGGACTTCGAGTTCATCATCACGCGTGACATCCACGAGATAGTGTCGTTCAAGCAGCACGGCCCCAAGTCGTGCATGACATTCAAGCGCGGCC
>Ga0208644_1001877_pt1 | contig 17136 bp, 17 predicted proteins | sample VirMetDEL_Nov_18_FD_184517 | JGI IMG/M metagenome (GOLD analysis project Ga0208644, IMG submission 184517) | Aqueous microbial communities from the Delaware River and Bay under freshwater to marine salinity gradient to study organic matter... | ecosystem: Environmental > Aquatic > Marine >... | reverse complement strand
TACTCCACTTGCTGTTGTTGGGTTTGCTTTTGCAGCTATCTGAGCAGCTATACCATCTTCTATTGATGTGACTTGCTCTGCACCAAGTGCATCTTTTGCCCATCCAATAGCTTGTGTCTCTGTGATATCTGCGTATGGTACTGGTGTTCCTACAAGTGTTACACCGACTGTGCCATAAGCTGACCCTGAGTTACCATCTGAGTCTTCATCAGATGCTCTCCAGTGCAAGATAGTCACAATATCTGTGTTATCTCCCTGCACTAAGTCTCTTTCCATATTTGCGATTGTCCAAGTTACTGCCATTTTATACTCCTGTTAGTTAAGTTAGGCTGTTTCTAATGCTACTATTCTAGCTTCTAAGTCTGTCTTAGCTGTTTCAAGTGTTTCTATTCTTGTCATAGCTTCCTGTAGTGCTTTGACTGCTTTCATGTAGAGTATTGAATAGTTTACGTTTTTTGTTGTAGTTTCAAGTTCATTGTTATTTTCATCTCTGTCAGGAACTTCAAAAACTAAACCACCCATTCCTGCTGTTTCTAATTCTTGTGCAATTACACCAAGCATATTTGGTGTGTCAAGATTATCAGATTTTAAACTATACTTACGAATTTGTAGTGATTTAATATCATCCCATTGAGATGAAGCATTTATAATATTTTCTTTTAATTTTATATCTGAAATAGCACCATAACTATTATTAGTATTTACTACATTACCATTTCCATAAACGTAAAAAACATTTGCAACACCATTTACACCACAAACTATATGAAATGAACTTGTATTATTACAATTAGAACCAATTAAGGTATTAAATACAGAATCACCACTTGTATTATTTGCATTGTAAACACTAACAACTTGGTTTGCTGAAGCATCATTGAAAAACCCTGCTCTAGTTGCTCCGTTTACTGCACTACCAGTACCCACCAACAAGTTGCCACTGGTGGTTAAACGCATACGTTCTTCAATTGAAGAACCCGCAGCACCATTATAAAAAAGAATAAAACCACTAGCGTCATAATATGTTAAACACGCAGGTTTTGCTGAATCAAATTTTGTAAGTGTAAAACCAGATTGATATACGTTTGTGCCAATAGTTAGATAAGTTCCACTTCCATCATAAGAAGTATCAATAGTAGCATCAGCATTATTTGTTGGATGTTGTAAACGAAGTGTTGGTGTGCTTGAGTTTGCTGTGGCTAACGTCAATAATCCATCAGGACTACTCGTCCCAATACCCACCCGACCACTACTGTCTATACGCATACGTTCTACAGCATCTGTAGCAAAATTTAAATTATCGCCATTGTGGTCATAATCTATATAACCACGATACTGATCATTACCTGATGTTCCGTCACTAAAATAAATACCACCATTATGAATAGTTCCAGACCTTATGGTTATTCCAGTGTTACCTGTTGTTGCGATTGTTAAATCATCAGCACCACCATCGCCTTCTGTGGTTGTGCCAATCATCACACGACCACTGCTGTCTATACGCATTGCTTCTGCACCATTAGCTTCAAAAGCCATTGAATTTTCACTGTTTCTATATGTAACTGCTCCTATAGTAGCAGAGCCACTATCACCAAATATTACTCTTGAAAATCCACCTGTGCTTGATGTCAAAGCTAAACTTATATTAGAGGATGTATCCTCTACTTGTAAATTGTAGTCAGGACTACTAGTACCAATACCAACATTGCCACCATTAAAGTAAGTTACCCCCTCTGAATGAATTTTTGCTTGGATGGTGCTATTTGAATACAAATTAAGTACAGAGGATTCGTTATTATCAAAACCTAATATAGCTAAATTAGTAGTATTATCAGAGTTTACAATCCTCAAACCATTTGAGCCAAGAATATGAAGATTATTATCAGGACTTGCAGTGCCTATCCCCAATCGCTCTTCACTAGCATCCCAAAAGAACTTTGGTGTTGTGCCTGTGTCTTCGTAGAAGCTGATGTCTCCGTTATTAGCTATTTGCATACGTTCTGTTATTCCAGAACCTGCGTTAGTAAAGAATTGAAGTTGACCAGTATTTGCACTTGGTTTATCAAATACTATTTTACTGTTTTGAAAATTGTAAACTGTATTCCACGCACCTATTGTTCCATCAACACTTGCACTAGCACTGTCAGATAAAAAAGTAATGTCACTATTATTTGCACCAAAAACCAACTCATGTCCTGATGGTACGTTACCACCACCAGTTCCACTTCCAATAGTCAAATCACCAGTTAAATCAACATTCTGATTAGCATCTATGGTTACAGCATCTGTTCCTGCTGTTACAAACTTTAATATGTCTGTGCCACCTCTATAGATACCAGTGTTGGTGTCGCTAGTGAACTTGATAGATGGAGCGGAAACTGTGCCGTCAGACACACCTATTGTTACACCTGAACTTCCACCTATAGTTGCACCATCTATAGTACCGCCATTAATGTCAGGCGATGTCATTGCATCAGTGCCAACTTCCTGCTTTTTCAGCAAACTTGCCATCTCTCTAATAGCATTATTGATGCCTGAAGGTGGACATCCTTCCGCCACATTTACAGAATTTATATCTGTATTATTTGAAGCTACTGCGTCAAATTCTGAGACTTTTGTTTTCGCCATTATCTATCTCCTATTCATTCCGAAAAAGTTTGCATCCTCTGCGTTTGAGCCTAATAGACCGCCATATGCAGGCGACCCTCTTCCAATAGCAGGGGCAAGTAATCGTGTAGTGAAATCTCTAACCGCAGGAACACCTAAACGACTATATGCAGGAACAGTTAAACCTGAGCCTATACCGACTGATATTGGGTCTATAGCTAAACCACCACCTAAAGCAAAACTACCTAACATAGATCTATCTGCTGTACCTGAGTTTGGTAGCCTTTGTTTTATTGTCTCTTGTCCTGCTCTTACTAGTGGTTGCATATCTGCTTTGCCTCTAGCAAAATCTTTGTTTCGCAAAGATGTATCAGCCTTTTTAATATTTCTTAAAATTTGATCGGCAGTAAATTCACCACCCTCACTTTGTATTACAGTTCTTTCAACTGGTAATAATCTTTTAAAAGACTTATCTATTGCATCTAACTTTGCTTTTTGCGTTGGATTAGTATCTTTTAAAATTTCAATTAAACTTTTTTCAACATTCTTATAAGAGCCAATTAAATCATCGCTGAACAATGTGGGCTGTGATGCACCTATCTTTCTAGCTTTAGTTCTAAGCTGAGAAATAGCTGTTTTATATGCTTGCCCTGATATATTGCCATCTGCATCAAATTTTGAATAAATTATTTTTTCTAAATCTTTGAAAAATACTTTTTCTAAATTATCGTCTAATGTTTCTGCTGAATTATAAATTGCATCATCTATTTTAGATTGCACTGACTGTCTATTAGGTAACTTAAGTGTAGGCACAACATCTTCATATGCTTTGGAAACAACTGTCTCTACAGCATCATATAATTCATTTCCAGTCTTGCCTTTTACAACTTCTTTAGGATTTACACCTAATGTCTTTAGTGGCTCTAAAACTTCTTCATAGACAGTTCTATCAAATGCCTGCTTAGATCTTTTTTTAGCATTTGAGATAGCTGACCCAACAAAAGGCACTGAGGTCATTGCCTCTTCAACCCTTTTTAAGCCACCACCTACAGCATCACCTACTGTAACTGGCACTCCCCTTTTAATTAATTCTTTTGCACTTTCAGTCGCATATGGAGCAACCTTTTGTAATGTGCCACCAGTCAATCCGCCAACTGTTGTACCAATTGTTCTGTCTAATGGATCATCGCTGTCTGTTGCAAATCCACCATAAAATGCACCCATAAGTCCTGCACTTTTTACAGCATCTAATCCTTTTTTAGCTAATCTTGCACCACCAAATACTGCTGTTGGAATACTGCCTGCAATCTCAGATCCATAAGCATATAATGGCTCTTGCTCCCTAAATGATTTAAGATCACTTCTTATAGCATTTACTGTTTCATTATAAGCTGTGTTGAAATCTTTACCTTCAGCAAACTTAGCATACAAACCCTTAGCTACCCCTGCCATTTCGTCAAAAGATCCCATTGATAGACCCTCCAAAGCAGATTGAGTAATGCCAGTTAACTTGCCAACCTTATTTTGAGTAGGTTGCGAAACAACTGAGTTTTCACCTAATAATCTAGCCTTGCCCATTATTCAATAACTCCAATTTGCCCATTTACCTCAAAAAATTGACCATCTTTTAATTTTTCTTCCGCTTCTTCTATTGAAGACACTTTGATTGGATTTAAAAAAGTTCCTGCTTTTGGAAGCAAAGATGTGAAGACATTTTCTTGATTAAGGTTGTTTCTTTGTGAATATCCTAAATATTCTTTTTCAAGATCTTTTTGTGTTTGTATCTGTCCTTGCACCAAAGATTTAGAAGCATCTAATATGTCTTTTCTGACTTGTGGATCGAATTTTTGACCAGTAAGTAACTTGTTATAGAAATTTCTAACGTAAGCAGGAACACCACCCGCATTTTCAGTTTGTGCTTGCTCACCTTCTCTAACAACAGATCTTGGATCTAGTGCTTTCATATAACTAAATACTAAAGCTATATCAGAAGCACCAGTTGGGTTTTTCTTGCTTGCGAAAGCATATGCTTTATTAAAGTTAGTTATTGTTTCTCTAAAAGGCTTTGCTAGTGCTGTAAATTCCTTACGCAAATCTTTTTCTTGTGTAAATTGTGTCTTAGCATCTTCTTTGCCAGTTTTTTGCTGATCTAACTGCATCTTCTGAACTTCATTTAGATACTTAGCCATTTCTAATTGGTTCTTTAAAGAGTTTTGGCTTGCTTTACTTTGCCTATCTTCCTCAGCCTGCTTGCCCTTTAAATAAGATTGTATTCCAACACCAAATGCTTGACCTAATGTTGGTGCAGGCTTGCCTACCGAATAACCACCTAACTTCATCAATTCAGAGGCAGAGTTTAAAGCACCTACAGTTCTCGGATCACTAAAAGAAGTTCCTAATAAACCAGTATTTGTACGTTCTGTCGCAGGACTGGTTAACAATGATGGAGTGCTTTTAAATGGTGTATTTTGTATAACACCCGCATTAGTCATAGGTCTAACTGGAATATTATTTCCTGACCTCATTGTAACACCAGTGTTATAGGCTGTATTGTTACCAATCTGAGGCAATCCAGTTACCTTTACTGGACTTTGCATATAGGATGCGTTCCCGCCGACCATACCTCTTCTCAATCCAGTTAAAGGATCAATATTTCCTAATAAAGCATCTATTGGTCTATTCATTATATCAACCCTAACAATCCGCCACCGATTGCCCCCATTGCTCCATAAGATGGATTAATTAATGATGCTAATTGTGCCCCGCCTAAAGCACCTCCTAAAGCACTAGCACCCTGATTTCTAAATACTGGCTGTATTGTGTTTGATCCGACAGTACCGCCACTAATTAAAGCCATATAGTTTCTTAGCTTCTGATCATCTATGTTTTGCTCATAGTTGAACCTATTAATATTATCCTGCAACTGAGCCATAGCATCGCTCTCTCTTGCTGATCCAACCTGAGCAAGCCTTTGTGCATCCCTATAATCAAGTTCCGCAAATTGTGGTGCTAACTTTGTACCCTCTAGCTGTCTTGCCATTCTTGCAGTATCCATAGCACTTAGGGCAGATCCGCCTGCAAGTCTTCTCTGTATATCAGCCTGAGATAAGTTGCCTAAAGCTCCTAAAGCACCTGACTGATTGGCAAATTGCTGTTGTTGCAAGTTACTTAAATCACCCAATGCACCCCTTTGGTTTGCAAATTGTTGTTGCTGTAATCCGCTCAATGCACCTATTGCACCAGTCTGATTAGCGAATTGTTGTTGTGCTAGATTACCTAATTGCTGTTGTGCATTTAACTGGTTTTGTCTTTCTCTCTGATAGTCGCCATACGCAATATCAGAAGCTATACCGCCTAAAGATTTAGCTAAAACATCTTGATTAGCACCCGATCCATATCTGCCTGACATAGCAAATTGTGATTGTATTTTGTCTTTTACTGGATCTATGGCTCTATCGATAGCACCCTGCAAATAAGGATTGCTATTTAACATATCCCCTCTAGCAGTAGATCTTGTGTAGTCTAGAACTTCATCGAAATTAGCACCGCCTAACATATCTCTCGTTCTGTCTAAAGATAAGCCTAAGTCAGCACCACCCAACATATTTCTTGTTCTGCCCATGACTTCACCAAAGTCAGCCCCGCCTAACATATTTCTAGCCATTGGCATTGCTTCGTTTTGGTATCCGCCAGTCGATGCTCTTTGGAATATGTTTGCACCTAACCCTAAACCGCCACCAGTTTGAGCAATATTACCAATATAATTTTGTGCATTATTAACAAGAGAGCTACCCGCTAAGGCTCTGTCTCTTGTCATATTAAGAGCCATTTCACTTTCAGGACTAAATCCTACAGTTGTTGAAAATGGATAATATGAAGGCATTTCAGAAGTGTATCTGTCTTTAGCCTGAGCTAATCCATACTCTAAGAAGGGTTTTGCGTATTCAGGCGGTTCAACTGTAGTATTGACTGTACCTGAAGATCCGCCTCCGCCACCACCTTTTGACATATTAATATTCCTTTACTAAAACGATTGCAGTTGGTTCATAGTCTTTCATCACTTTTTCCCAACCCTTTCTGCCTATAATTTCAACCGCTTCACATCGGTATAATATAGACCATTTTCTTATCTTTGGCTCTACCTCTAACAGTGTTTTAAGGTTACCTCCTGCAAGCCAAAACCGCAGTGTCCTGCGTTGAGGGTAACTGACAATCTCAGTCACCACAGCACTGTCCTTTAATGCCCATAACTGAGCATCACCTCTTTTGACGATATCTATAACTTGTTCGAAAGTATGACTATTGTGAGCATACCTAAGAGCATCAGTAATCCATTTTCTGCACCGATTAGCATTAGCCGAAAACGATATATGCGTAGGATCTAGTGGTCGTAGCACTTGCATGATTTAATGTCGCCTGCCCCTTTTGCCTGCCCGTTACATGAATATTTTCAGTAGAGGCATCGCTAGTTGTTGGCATGAATAAAATGACACTGTCATCACCTATTCGTGCATCGTATAAAGTTGTCGTGGCTGAACTGTTTGTAAGAGTTATATTGCCAGTAGAATTGATCTTCCCGTTTAATATATTGTTGACGACATTCGATATCTCTCTTGGTGTTCCGCCATTTACGGGTAAGTTTAAATAACTCATCGCCTACCTAAAGCCTGCAAATCTAGTTCATATCCTGATATTTTCTCAAATGACCCTTGATCAGAATTGTCTATATCAAACTGAATAGTGTGAAATCTTCCATTTGATCTTGATGGTATAAAACCCTCACTATTTAAAGTGCCTGCTGTTCCATTTGTAAATGGACTATCAAGACCTACAAGGTTTGCCATAGTATTTCTTGACTTTAATGTGACTGTTATGTCGCCTCCATCAAAGTAAGGATAAATACGATTTATGTTTGTAAGTCTGCCAGTCGCAAACTCTTTTTCTCCTAATACAAGTTGTGCAGGAAGAGAGTTACCTTCACCAAAGAAAGCTATTTTGTTGTCCTTAGCACCACCAAATACAAACTGACCACCTCTGAAGGCTCTACTATCTAGTGACAACTCAAGATCATCTAAAGATGAATTTACATTGTCTAAGGCTTCTAATGTGTATGCAGGAGTTTGAAAACTACCCAACATATCATGTGTGACTTCTGCCAAAGACCATCTTTGAACTGCATAATTGTAGAATAATATTCTATCAGGGTTTCCATCACCAGTCGGATAACCCCACGCAACTATACTTCTTGTTGGATCTATACTTGCTGTAATTCTATCTGCATTTGATATCTTCAAATCATCATAGAAAAACTTATTTACCTTCTCAGCACCGATTGGAACACTTTGCTGACCATTCCAAAAGTAAAAACCATCTTCAGCTAAATAAAATATTTCTGACGGGCTAAGGCTTGCATAAGCACCTTCAAAAGCCAATCCTCTGCCAGTCTCTACAGTGTCAAACTGGAATATTAATGGACTACCGACATATGTCATTCTGACTATGGCATTATCCATAAATATAATACCATATTCACCCCCAACTAAACCTTTTACATGACCCTGATCAGGTATTTCCTGAAAATCTGACTGATCAGTTCCTGCTGTCCAACTTGTCTCATCATTTATAGCCGACCATGTAACCCTGCTTTCACCACCTGAATAACCAGTGACAACAAAGTCTCGAACAACAGCCACATATCTTGCTTGCGGTGCTGTAGCAGACAGATCAGCAAATTGAGTTCCTCCTGAGGCTATAAACTGCAATCTTTGTGATGTATCTCCTGCAACAATAATTTTGTTACCGAATGAACAAAAGTTCCAATACTGGTCTACTCCTAAAGTGTAGCCACCCGACTTTGATACATCGTCTAATTGGCTTGTAACAGAATTAAATTTGTATAGTTTGCCTGCATCGCCTGCAAATAATTCTACACCACCGCTACTATCTTTTTTAGAGAATATGCCTTGCAGTCTTGCATCTCCTGCTAAAGAAAAGTCGCTAAGATTTTTAACAGCAGAATATCCGACAGCAGAAGGTATAACATTTTTTGCCACCTGAAGAGGACTTGCTATAGCCTGCTGATCAGGCAACCATTCACCAAAATCTATCATTGCCTTAACCAAACCTCACTTCCAACACTTTGAGTTGTCCATACTTCTGAGCCAATATTTTGTATTGCCCAAACCTCTGATCCTTCTTCAACCTCAACCCAATCTTCACCAATGATTTTTGCGGTAACATCAGCACTAGCCAAAGCACTGCCAGTAGCTGTCGTAAACACCTCAAAGTTAGCGGTGGCTTCCTCAGTGGCTACTGTGGTCGCACTTGCATCCATATCAGCAATTAAAATAGGTGTTGCTGTCGCTGTGCCACTTACAGATACACTTGCTGTTACTGTCGGTAATATCCTTAAACAAGATGCCGATACTGTTGCATTAACACTTCCATTAGCAACAACTGTTACTTCGTAATTGGCGGTAGCTGATACAGTTCCAATTGATGCTGAACTCGCTGTTACCAAAAAGACTGTATTTGCAGTCGCTGTTACTGTTGAAGCAGTCGATGCACTAGCACTAGCAACTTGTATTCTTACAGCACTAGCACTTACACTGGCTGATACTGAGGCTGTCGCACTTGCCTCATGTAAAGTTAAATTGTCTAGCTGTTCTAGTGTTCCATAAACATCAAGAGCATCAATGCTCCCCCAACTATCTAACTGTTCTAAGGTAGCCATAATAAAACCTTAATCAGCAGAAATTGTTAAAGAACCACTTGCTACTTTTAATATATCTCCACTTGCTATAACTTTTGATGATGTAAATGCACCATGAAATAAAAGGTTACCTGCTGAACTAGCATCAAATATTGCCCAATGCGACACTGTACCCCATGCACCAGTCGCAGGGTCAAACTCTACACTTGCATTGCTTGATATAGAACCACTTGAAGCAGAAGCAAAAGTAATTGCTTTTCTTGAGTAGTTGTTACCAGTTAATTCTGTACCTGAATTATCATCGGCAAAACTTCCAGTAGATAATCCTAAATAAACTGCTGAGGGAGCAGACGTTGAGGCTGTTCCAGTAAAGTGATCTAGAAATTTAAGTTCTAGATAATCTGACATTGCTGACATTTATTTCTCCTATGATGCAGACGATGATTGTTTTGCGTAGATTGATGATATGTGCAAAGCACCAGTTCCATAGTGAGATCTTTGTTCGTCTTTTCTTATCTCTTCTATAGATCTTGTAAACTTAGCATCATATGTTGATGCCCTTTGTTCATCCATTAAATAGGTGTAAGCCTCAACCAATGCCCCTGATAAATAAGCATCAGGATGACGAGTTAACATCACATTTGTTGCATTGCTGTCTGATAGGGCAGTAAGGCTACCGATATAAATAATTTCGGCTGTGTAATTGTTATCAGGTATAGGTCTTATCTTTAACTCACCACCAACAATAGAATAGGCTGAAGGTCTGCCACTTCCGCCAGTATAGGCAGTGTCTAAGGCTGTCGGGCTTTTATATTCTAATACGACATTGGGAGTTGTGTTTAGCTTAATCTCCCTGACCTCTCTCATGTCAGTCGGAAGGGCTATAAACTCATCACCACTTGTCAATGTGGCAGTCGCTCTTTTTTCCTGATCTCTAGTCTCTAACTCTCTAGACAGTCTTGCCTCAGCTAACTGGATAAAGTTAGGGATCTGATCGGTTAGATCTGATCTAGCTAAAAAGTTTGCTACCGCAGTTTTTAATTCTGAATATGTTGATATGCTCACATCGAGCCTCCGCCAGTTCTAAAAAATCTGTTATCACTATCGTTAAGCCACTGCTTCCACTTCTTAGAGGCTTCAGGGTTATCCTTTGGATCTCCAAACTTTTGCATAAGTTCTAGATATAAATTGTTTGGTATCTCGGCAACGTGTTGCCAGTGTCTTTGTGTATTGCCAATCAAAGATCCTTTTTCGTAGTCATTTGCTTTTCTTTTGTTGGCTTCCAAAACGGCTTTAATATGCTGTTTTGTCTCGATGGTGTAAGTGCCATCGTTATTGTCATGCCAAAAAGTTTCTTTCTGCGAATATGGATTTCTTGATAATATTCTAGACATTGTTTCCCCTATAAATAGAAAGGGCGAAATTAATCGCCCTCTCATCGCTAGTTATTAAGAACCTGATAAACCAATAACTGCACCATGAGCTTTTGGGGCAGTGGGCATCAAAACAAACTCCGACAAAATTTGCTCTCTAATTGCGTCTCCTGTGCGAGCCAACGTTGTCTTAGTGAAATTTCTTCCATTAAGAGTTCCGATCTTTATGTGATCAGGATCAATAACAAATAACTTGTCATTAGACATAAATCTTGAAGGTGTTAACTCAAGAGTTCCAAAATCTGTTAAGTAAACAGAAGTTGCACCCACAAATGAAGGGGCTTGACCCTGAGTTGTGTTTACCTGATTTGTTACAAGATTTGTTCCTGCTTGTGATAAGTCAGAAATGTTAGCTTTGTTTGTTGCATCACAAACTAAAACTCTCGGCTTACCGCCATCTTGCCATGCCTGAGTAACGGCAGTGTCAATTTTGGCTAATGTTAAAGCCTCTTCAGTTCCAGTTAAATCTGCAACATCAGAACCATCACCAGTACCAAATGAAATGTCCGCAGGATCTGCTGATCCATTTGTCATCCATGTGATAAGGGTAGCTGTCTTACGAGGCTCAGAGCCTGACTTAGCTACGTTAAGATCTCCGATAATCTTCTCGATGTCTCTTCTTAACTCAAGTCCTTTTAACACTGACTGGTAAGCACTTTCCTTCGCTCTTCCTGCCTTATCAACAGCTTCCAATGTTCCTGAGATTGCAAAGTCTTTTCCTGCAATCTGAGTGTAGTTGTTAAGTCTTGTTGTTGCAGTTGGAGTTGCGTAAGTTGCATCTGCACCTTCAGAAAGACTGTTTTGTCCTGCTGTAGCTAGTTCCTGAACTTGCCACTCAACGAGTGTGCCATTCACTGTTTCTTTTTTTGCTAAAGAAAAGATAGGAGTTTCATCACTATCAATCTTATAGATAATATCAGCTAGTTGTTCTTTCTCTCCAACTGCTGTAGTTGTGGTATGTGTCGCCATTAGTTTTCTCCTTTAGGCTGATCTGTTTAAAAGTAGTTCCACAGCACCTTCTATAGTGCTGTTATTATTAAAACGTTTCATCATGTCTTGATTACGTTTCGATACAACTTCAGACTTTGTTTTCGGAGATCCTGCTTTAACCATTTTCGGGGCAACCTTAACCTTTCTTTTGGCTTGAGTTTTGCCACCCATTAACTCATCATACAACATTGCCTTCCTCAAAGTTACAATGGCTCGATGATCACTTGCCTGAGCAATTTCATCATCGGTGTAACCCATTTTGGATTTAGCATATGAGATCACTTTTGACCTCTCAGCTTCTCTGACCTTTTCATCTCTCCACGCAGGGATCTTATCGAGCATTGTATCAAACTCAGCCTTTAGGTGATTTTGATATTGTGCTTGTACTTCCGCCTGCTGTTGAGACATAATAGCCTGCTGTTGTTGCTGTACTTTAGCTAAATTGTTTTGTTGAATTTGGTATTCTGCGTGAATACTTGCAAACTCTTCATTGGTTTTTGTTCTTCGCAGTTCTTCCCAATTAGGCTCAGGCACTCTTAGTGCTTGCTCCAATTGCTGAAGTCCTCTCGCATACTCATCTCTCAACCGCTTCGTCTCAGCACTTTCTGCCTCAATCGCTTTGCTCTTTTGTGAGATTTCGTTCATGCGTTTATGAAAAGTCCGCTCTCTCTGATAACCACTTAGAGCCTCTTCCAAAGTTACCTCTGCCTCTTCTCCATCAATCTTGACTTTGTAGAGTTGGACTTCTTCTTCGGCTTCTTCGTCATCATCTTCCTGATCGGTTGTATCTTCTACTTCTTCGCCTTCATCGGAGATATCTTCTTCATAGACTTCCTCTTGCTCTGTTGTTTCTGATACTTGAGCCTCTTCTTCAGGCTCGTTTATTGCCTCAACTTCAGGGTTAGCTTCTGCTTCCATTTGAGGTAATAATCTGTCAATTGCTTCGTTTACTGATATAGAACCGCTCTCTTTCGAGTTTACATTTTCCATAATTGTTTTCCCTTATATTATTTTGATTTCCCAATTAGTCTGTCTAACTGAGCCTTAGCAATCCTTCCATTAGCACTAACATTCTCTATTCCTGATTTAAGTGCCTGCAAAGACTGGTAAAGATAGTAAATGCGTTCTCTCTCCTCACTGTCCTTCAGTGGTGAGTTTCTCCACGCATCTAAAAATTGTTTTTCTAAATTTTCAAAGACCTCTATAAAGACTACGTTCTTGAGAAGAATGTCAGCCTTGCCTCCCTTTTCTAGATCCTCTCTTGCACTGCCTTCCTGCATTAAGATCTCCTAAAAGGTGTAAATCCACTTAGCCCCATTTGGTTTTGATATGCTGAAGGTCTATAGGCAAACTGACTTACAAAGTTCTGATTAGCTTTGTTAAAGTCAAAACCGCTTGGTAAATTCAACGGGGCTTTATCTAAAGTTGTAGCCCTATAATAAGCCTCATTAGCAGGAAATGGGTTAGGGTTGTTTGGTCTATTTGGTCTTGTTGTGTCTAGCCTGCAAGCCTGCAAATCGTCATCAAACCTATAGCCATCAGGGCATATTGGCTGTCCGCTAACTGGATTAGTTGTGGCAGGCTTTATTGGCTCGCTTTCGTTGCCACCCATATTGCTCATACCACCAAAACTCATTTCTGAGGGTGAAGTATTTGAAAAAATACCATAACCATCAACAGCACCAGTAGGGCTTCCCATACCTATCCCAAAACCAGTTGTGCCAGTTACCTGACCGCCTGAATATGTTGGTGTGTAGCCCATATTGATGTTATCAATTGTGTTTTGTGACCCCATCTTACTTATGTTGTTTATTACAGCACCTAAAGGGGTAGGAATGTTAGGAAACATTCCAATTTTAGCAATATTATTTACATTTGACATAGAAGCCATTTGATCGGCTGTTGTGAAATCACTTACATCAGTTGGGTTGGCAAAGCCAGTCACACTATCAGGAGAATAACCAGTTGTGCCAATAGATGCCATTGCCTCAGGAGACAAGTCAGCATTTGCCATAGTAGCTAAACCGATATTTGAAGCAAAGTTTTGTGCTTGAGTTTGCTGTATGTCATATGGGTCTATTTGTTGAACACTAAAGTTCTGTGTATTTGGATAACTAAAATTATCCATATTGCTGAAATTGTCTTGAGCATTTGTATTCGCTGATACATTTTGTTGGTCGGCTACTGAACTATCTAGCCCCATATCGCTAGAACTATCATTGTTGCTTGAGGTGTCGCTTACACTGGCTTGAGCAGATACATCATCATCCATACCCATAGAACTGCTATCACCGCCACCGCTATCACCACCATCAGATCCAAAGCAATACATTGACTGCTCGATTAGGTCGGCAGGATCATATCCTTCAAGTAATTTTTTTATTTGAAATCGCATAGCCTTTTTTCCTTTTCGATGGTCTGTACCATTGACCCTTTACATTTGTTCCAAAATTTTTCGTTACAAATTCTCTCATAGAGCGAACCATTTCCCTTGTTCTGCCAAATGGACTAATCCAATCCGCAAACCATAAATTATCACCTGACTGCCAATCATTCGGCTGTATCAAATAATTCTCATGTTTTAGCTTGTGCAGGATCTCATCGGATACCCATGCCCATGTGCAAACACCAGTTGGTTTTGAGTCAAAATAGAAAACCCTATACTGCCCATATCTAACTGGCGGGATAAATATTCTTTTTATGGAGTGCATCTTATAGTGATGGTGGGTCATCGAATGTGCCACCAAAAATAAAATATCTCCTAAAAAATTATGCTCTCGGTAAATTGGTTGAGATTTCTGCATCAGTAACCGCCTTTGCCACCCTTAACTCGGCTTCCATAGTTAGCTCTTGCCTTCGCATCTCTAACTCTGCCTGCATCTTTTCTCTTGCAAGCTGAATGTCCGCTTGTGCCTTTTCTCTAGCAAGTGCAATATCTGCCTCTATCTTCATCTTCTTTGCTTCAATCTCAGCCTGAGCCTTTTGCATCTCAGCTTGTGCTACTGGATTTTCTTGCCCTTGCTGTTGTTGCTGTTGCATTTGCATTTGCATCTGCACAGCCTGAGGCGGGTTAAAGAACTGATTAGCATCTTTAAATCCCCCAATTTCGGTAATTTGTCGTAAGGTATTAACGTATTGAGATAAGTTACAAATCGGATTGTCTGCTCCCAAAGTTTGCAAAATAGTCTCTTGCTTTTGTGCAATAGCTTGGAGAAAACTGATTTTTTGTTCGTCATCGGCTGTTCCTAACCCTACATTAACAATTACATCGTACCCGCTATCACCCTCTCGTGGATCTACAGACACAAAATTATTTCTTAATCTCACAATACGAGGCTGTTGCTGATAGGCAGATATCAGGTGCAATATGCCCTTAAATAAATCCTTAACACCAGTCTCAGCCATTGTTCTTGCGTAACTCTCTAGTTTTTGCTGAGAGCCTCTAACAGTAGCACTAACAGCCGAAGCGGTTGTACTTTGCAGAACTGACGGGTCAAGACCTTGACTTGCTTCACTTATTCCAGTTCTAGATGTTTTTACCTGATCTAGATATTGCATCAGTGGCTGTATTTCACCACCAATACCCTGACCAGTTAAAGGCTGAACTGCACCCGCTTGTCTTGTCCTGATAATACCGCCTGCTGTTCCATCCAATAAATCGTCAAGATTAACCTGACCTTCGACAGCCACCATTCTCGGCAATACTGAGTGATATGTGCTGTCAAGATATTGTCTTAACAATGTTGATTTAATTGTCTGCAAGTCTTGTGTTAGATCGAATAAAGATCTTCCAACAAGTCTATGAGGCATAAGTATTGGTGATATAACTGCGAAAGGAATGTAATCTACAACTTCATTTTCTAATATTACATCTCCGCCATCACCAATAGATAAGATCCTACGCATTTCAGCGATGCCATCGTCATCATAGTCAACCTTCATTGTGATATCATGTACCACAACTTCATGTTGTGACGGGTCTACTGGATCATTGCCTGACTGACTTTCTAGATCTTCAAAACGTCTTTGTCTTTCCTCATCTATCTCGCCATCAATCATGCCTGCATTGTCTTCAATGAGTTTTCTGTCATATCCCATAGACACCAAATCACTCACTGACATAGTTGTCTTATGACATAAAAAATAACAGTCTTCTAAAGACTTAGCCCTGCGGTTAAATAAAAACTCCTCAGGTGGCACATTCTCAATCTTAATCTTGCCTGACTTCTTAGTAATCTTAACTTTTAAATCATAGCTGTTAAGAACCTGAACTTCTTCACCCATTTCATTTATAACAGTGGTGTAGTTCTCTTGCCTTTCAACAACCTCAATGTCAGGGTTAGCCAATAACAAAGCCAACTCTTCTTCAGTTAAACCCTCATATTCTTCTTCCTGAATTGTAGATGTCTCATCCCAACAATACTTAACAACACCTAACTTAAACATTAGGCTGTCCTTAAACCAGTTATACATAATCCTATAACCATCATTGTCGTTATTGATGATATAGTTCACATAATCTGTTAGCTGTTCGGCTTTTTCAACATCCTCAGCAGTTCTCGGAGCATACCTGACATACTTATCGGAACTGGTAAAAATACGCATAAGCGATGGCATGATCTGCTCAACTGCATCAGCAAAGTCAGTAGATACCACAGAGCTTCTGCCTTCAATCTCATTGCCAAATGGCTCACCCAAATAATAGTCAATAGCCTTTAATCTGTCTGCTGAATACTCAGTTTCAAAGTGATTTTGGCTATCGGTAATTTCAGACTGGATAATAGATCCCAATCTTTCATCTGTCATTTTTGCCATTATTTTTTCTTCCTTGCGACAGCCATATTGTCCACTAAATTAGGATACTTTCTTCCCGCTTTTTTGGCTCTTTGTTTGGCTGAGGCGATTTGGTTTTTTGATAGGGGGGTGGATTTTTTCAATGACTTCGGTCTTTTCTTGTTCCAAATCGGCACGTTTTTTTTGGATTTCGTCATCGACATCACATTTTCCACTTCTTTTACATAGCTTAGGGGTTACACATCCATTACAAGTCACCAACTCTAATATTGGAGCTTCCTTTTTCGGTCTGCGATAAAGCCTGACAATCATTTGGATTTCTTCTTAACTTTCTTTTTAACTTTGGCTTTGTAAACACTAGCCTTCTTCATACCCTCTTTTGTGTAAGGGAATTTCTTTCCACCGATATTAGGCATCTTTCTTTTTCCTTCCTCTTTTCTTGAGTGGAACTACATTACTCATAGTCACCCCTCTAGTGGTTTGAACTGGAATAGGTTTAGGCATTTCAACCTCAATCTCTTCAGGCTTAATTTTACCCAATAAACACTTACATCGAGCAGTACATTTCCACTCGTAAGTGCAAACATCACAATGTTGCAT
>Ga0208644_1001874_pt1 | contig 17150 bp, 15 predicted proteins | sample VirMetDEL_Nov_18_FD_184517 | JGI IMG/M metagenome (GOLD analysis project Ga0208644, IMG submission 184517) | Aqueous microbial communities from the Delaware River and Bay under freshwater to marine salinity gradient to study organic matter... | ecosystem: Environmental > Aquatic > Marine >... | reverse complement strand
ACTGTAGAGACACACGATGGATTAGCAGACCAAGGAGTAGGAGTAATACAAACAGAAGTTGCAAGCATCACTGATTTACCTACGAATACATTTGAAGATAATCATGTTAAGATCACAGGTGATCTCGTAGCCGCACAAGATGATTATTATGTGAAGTTCAATAATGCCAGTGGCGTTGCTTTTAATGGAGGAATTACAAGTATTAAGCTACTCACAAAGGGATCAAGTTATAGTGATGCTACCGCTGGCCCACATAACTTAATATTTACAGGAGGAGGTGGATCAGGAGCAGCAGGTACATTTACTTTAGCAAACTACGGTGGCAATTGGCGTGTAGAAACTATCACGCTAACTAACGGTGGATCAGGATATACATCTACACCTACCTTAGATTTTAGTGACGCAGGTACTTCGGTAGAAGACGCTACTGCCCAGGTGACTTTATTTGAGTACAATCAAGGTTCATGGGTAGAGACGATTGCACCAGACACACCTACGGCACTTACGGCAACAGACATGCCTTACAAGCTACTGCCGCAACCAGCAGGGCAAATCAAAGACCTGACAATCGCAGCAGGTGGCACAGGTTACTCTGATGGGAATCTAACTTTTACAGGGGGCAGTCCTACAGTTGCAGCTACAGGTACATACACACAAACCGCAGGCGTGGTTACCAGTGTGACTATCACAAGCTACGGTAGTGGATACACTTCTGCACCAACAATAGGCTTTAGTGCTGGTGGTAGTGGTGCATCAGTCACAGCAACGATCACGGATGGCAGTGAATACTACATCGACACCAACACATGGGGAACACGCCTTGTTGGTGATACGGAAACCAACCCAGCACCAAGTTTTGTAAGCACGGCAACTGAAACAAGGACTATCGAGAATATCTTCTTCTGGAAGAACAGGCTTGGATTCCTTAGTGGTCAGAATATTATCTTCTCGGAAGCGGATGAATACTACAACTTCTTCCGCACCACTGTCTTGCAGCTACTAGACTCCGCACCGATTGATGTGGGTATCTCCCATACAAAAGTCAGTAACCTCAAGCACGTTTCCACCTTCCAAGAGAAGTTGATTGTGTTCAGTGATGAGACGCAGTTCGTTATCAAGGGCAATGAACTACTGACACCCAAGACCATCAATGTAACTCCGACTACGGAATACACGGCACTTGCTGGAGTTGAGCCATTGACCCAGGGTAACTTTATTTACTTCCCATTCCCCCGTAACAGCTTTAACGGAGTCAATGAGTACGCCATTGATCTGAATACTGACACATTCAGGGGTGAGGAGATCACAGGACAAGTGCCTAAGTATATCCCAGCCGACATTAAGCAGTTAGTTGGATCACCAACCGAGGACATCATAGTAGCCACCACAAGCAACAGTAGCGGCACGACTGACCTCTACGTATATAAATACTTCTGGCGTGGCAATGAGAGGGTGCAGAGTGCATGGAGTAGGTTCACATTCCAAGATGATATTGTGAATGCGTTCTTCATTGAAAGCGATCTGTACTTGGTAACGGAAGATGGTATAAATACGCACCTTGAGAAAATGTCTTTGGAGAGTGGGCTTGTAGACACTGGAGAATCTTACGCAATTCACTTAGATAAAAGACGTGCAGTGTCGGGCCTCTCTCCATCTTACGATTCTGGTACTGACAAGACCACGATTGTTGCAGGGTATCCGATTGCCAATGCAGAGGTGTGGTCACAAGGCGGAACCAAGGCAACCAAGGACTCCAGTAGTTCAGGAAACACCATCGTCGTAAATGGCGACTATAGTGAAAACGCATACGTAGGAATACCCTACACATCCTCAGTTACTCTTACCCGTCCAACCGTAAAGCAATCAGCAGACGGCAACGGTAGATCTGTATCAGGATACTCTCACCAGATTGTACGTAATGGCTCAATCGAATACGCCAACACTGGACACTTTAAAGTAAGCGTTGCTACCAAATTCCGCAGCAGTTACGAACACATTTTTAACGCAAACATACTCGGAGCAGATACACTTCTAGGGCAACTCGTATTGCAGGATGGTACATTCCAGTTTCCAGTATATGCAAACGTGAACGACATTACCGTGACTATCACTAGCGAATCAGCTTTACCTGTGCAGCTACTTGCTACAGAGTTTGAAAGTACAGTCGCCTCAAGAAGCAGGAGGATTGCAACATGATCGTCGCCGAATACCCGAATTGCAGTATCAGTTTAATGGAAGAGTCGGACATCACCGAGTTGGCGGAGAACCTACGCAACCAGGATGTCATTGAGATTTCAGGACTGGGAGCCACAAATGAATTTGCATGTCAGCAGTCTTACCACAACTCACACAAGAAGTTTACAGTACGCTTGAATAACAACAAGCTTGTCGCTTGCTTTGGTGTTGGCTCAGTAACCGACGACATTGGTATGATCTGGATGCTCGGCACGAAGTACATGAAGGACATCAAGCAAGTATTGCTGAAGCACAGTAGAGATTGGGTGACACATTTGATGATGGGGTATGACTTTGTTTACAATGTGGTACACTTAGCCAACACTGTGAGCATTCGTTGGCTCAAGTGGCTTGGTGCAAAGTTCTTAGACAATCCAGCACCAGAAGGGTATCAATACTTTAGAATAGGAGGGGATGCGTAATGTGCTGGATGGTAGCGATCCAAGTAGCTGCAACAGCAGCAAGCATTATCGGCCAGAAAAAGCAAGCTAGTCAGCAACGCAAGTTCCAAGCCGCAGCCACAGAAGCAGAGCAAGTACGCTTGCAACAGCAACTCCAAGCCATGCGTGTAAAGCAGGATCAGGAAATGCAAGCAAAGCAGAGTGAACTCTTTGCAATACAGCAACGTGCTAAAGCAAGTGTAGCTAGGGCAAAAGTAGCATCTGGAGAAGCAGCAGTGTCAGGAAGTAGCGTGGATTTGCTGCTTGATGACTATTACAGACAGATGGGTAATTACCAGTATGCACTCACGAGGGAGCAAGGCTTCCAAGATGTAGCCTATGGATTCCAAACCCAAAGTGCAGTATTAGGCAGTAAGCAAGCAACAATAGGGATCAATAAGCCTGTTTATGAGCCAAGCTTCGTGGAGGCTGCTACGGCTATTGCAGCATCAGGCGCACAAGGGTACAGTGATTACGCAAAAATGAACCAAGCAATGTCAGGCTAATGGCACGAGAACAAACAGAAGATTTACCAACAAGAGGCTTGCGTCCAGCGGATGTTGCAGGAGGTCAGTACAGGGTTGCCGTACAGCAAGCACCTGAGAGCGGTTACACCAAGCTTGCCCGATCATTGAGCAATGTCAGTGCAGGACTGCAAGCATACGCACAAGCAGGACAGACTATGTTTGAGATGTATGAGCAGGAGTTGCAAGGCATGACCCTAGAGCAGACTAGGGCAGAGCAAGCAAAGATGCAGAAACGCCTTGATGGTGCGGAACGTAAAGGGATACTTCCATTTCTTGGTAATCCCCTAAATTGGGAACGCAATCAAAAGGCTTTAGCAAGAAGGTATGCTGCTTTACTACACAATCAGACAACCTCAAGTGAAGGTAGGTTTCAAAACGGAAAGAAAGCCAATGACTGGAGTTTGTCTGTTGGGGAGATACTGGATCAGGAAAAAAATAGGTTTCTGAGGGATAACCCAGAACTTACACAAAACTCTCTTATGCTCCAAGTGTTTGAGGGGGAGTGGCAGCAACGTAGTAACATGATGCATCAGCGTTTCAGCGATCAGAAGCGTAAAGAAATGCTGGCAGAAACCACAAGGGAAACAGCACACTCCATCATTGATAGCTTCACTGTCGGGATGGATGCCATTGATGCAGATAACCAATTAACTGGCATAGAAAAGGATCAAGCTAAAATTGGTATTAAACAGGCAATCGTTGAGAAGTGGGGTGATTTGAATGCACTATCACCAATCAATCAACTGGCAGTAATTCGTAACATTTCAAAGATGTTGGCAGACACAGATCCGCAGGAAGCTTACGACTTTTTGGAGTTTGCCAAAGAAAACTTAAAGGTGGGAGCAAATCTTCTTGGTGAAGAGACGGCAACCATACGGGATATTACAAACCTGATTAAAGAGGCAGAGGAAGAAAGCACCAATATGGAGTTGAAGGATTTGCAGGAGTCGCACAAAATTTCAGAACTTAAAGGCACAAATGATTTAAGTACTTACGAAATCCTTGAGGCAAAGATTATCGCTGGTGAAGCGGCAAAATGGAATGACAAAGAGTACACAACCAAGCAAGAGTTGAAGTCAGACTTCCTAGAATATGCACGAAATTTAGAGGATAAATCAAGGGGTGCTTTTATCATTAAGGAGATCAATGAGCGGGTAGATCGCAATCCTAATAGTGTGGTAGCTTCACAAGTGCAACAGCTTTCTGATAAGCAGATCAATTACGTAAGGCTGTACTCTGATTCATTTAGTAAACTGCTTGGGGAGTTGGATATTACAGAAAAGATTCGCTTCCCTGTTGGTAGCAGAGAGTCCCTTGATTTGCAAGGTGAGTTTTTGCGTGAGATGAATAGCATTGTGCAGACAGTGTCTCAGGACTTGGCAGCAGGAGTAAACCGTGATGGGCAATTTGGAACACCAGAAGAAGCTGCAAATGTATTCGGACAAGACATTGATGGCAAAGCTACTATATTAAATGGTGTGTTGAAAACACGGTTCGATCAGTTATTTAATCAATACGAGCAGCGAGCCACCAAGCTACAGGATCAATTCATTAAAGCAGAAGAAGATAGGCAAGCTGATACTATTGCAGCAACCAACTTAGAAGCGATTGACCTTCGCAAATATGAGGGAGAGAAAGGCGGCAAGGAGTTAGCTACAGCCATGATCTCTAACTTAAAGGTATCTGCATTAGGTGATGAGAAGCAAAGGCAGCAAGCCAAGGATTTCTTTTGGGATAAATATGACAATGATACTGCTCTTGCTATTATAAATGGCACACAAAAATGGAAAGTGCTGCCACGAGAAAGGAAAATCTATGACGAAGCTGGAGGTACGATTACTATAGATATTCCTGGCGTAGAGTACACAGAAGAAGATCGTGAGGCATGGGAGGATGTTTACATCAAAGTGCAGTCTCTATCAGGTGTACTTACATCGCTGGATAAAATGAAGCAAGATCCAGAGAATCCAAACATTTATATACACACAAAGGAAACCATAGACCCTAATCAAGGTAGGTTCTCATACACTACTTATCCAGTGGATACCAGAGAGATCAATTCAAGATACCATAGAATACTCACAAGGGATGAAATAAATGCCAATGACCCGACTGACCCTGTAGTAATCGAGAAGGCAAAACGTGTAGGTAAAGATGGCATCACTCCAAGAGAGTTGCTTGATAATCAGCGTGAATGGTATAAACAGTACTCAGAATTTATTGAACGCTTAGGAATCGAATAATGGCTCAAGATCAAATAGAACAACAGGACGACCCAAACTTGTTTTTGGATCTCATTGGAGCACCTATGCGTGGCATAGAGCAAGGGGTCCGAGGTGCTTATGGTCTTGGAGATTTTCTTGTTGGTGACATTCTTCCTGATTGGGATAGGAACTTTATGACCGAGGGTGTGCTTGGTGTATTTGGTGTAGATGAAAGCTATGCAGCACAAAGCCAAACATTTGCAGGAGGTATTGTAGAGGGGGCATCACAATTCCTAACAGGCTTCATTCCCTTCTTTAGTATCGCAGGCAAGGTAGGTGCGGCAGCAAAAGCAGGATCACTCACACAAAAGGTAGCACAAAACCAACTGGCACGAAGTACGGTTGCTGGTATAGCAGCAGACTTTACAGCATTTTCAGAACAGGAGCAGAGGCTTTCCAATTTCATTCAGCAATATCCTGATCTTCAGAATCCCATCACTGAGTTTCTAGCCACTAAGGAAGATGACACAGTACTGGAGGGTAGACTAAAGAATGCTCTTGAGGGTCTGGGGCTTGGTTTACTGACTGATGTTGCCATGCGTGGTATTAAGTCCATGAAGCGGGGGATAGTTGCCAAAGGTGAAGGTAAGGGTGCTGACGAGGTGGCAACTGCCATGCGTAATGAATTTGATGGGGATACTGAAACCTTTATCAATCAGATTTACGAAGGCAAAAAGGAACAACCTCCAGTCGAAGTCAAAACCATCGAAGAGGAGTTGAATGATGTTATTGCACAAGCCAATGGTGCAGAACCCAAAGCACTCCAAGAAACTCCTAAGACGGTAGAGGTAAACTTTACTGACGGGAAAAGCGTAGAGCTTAAAGACAAAAAGAAAGCAGCCAAGGTTAAGCAGGATGCACAGGCTCTTATTGGTAAGATGCTTGATGATGACTATGGAGTGCCAGAAGGTATTGCAGGAGGTGATAAGGTTAAGGACTTTGTGCCTGCTGACATAGGGCTTTATGATTCTGATGAGGAAGCAGTAGCTTTAATTAAGGAACTCAAGATTGAGTTTGATAAGAAGAAAACTGTATCACCAGAGATACGCAGTGAAGAGATACGTAGGATCAATGCTGGTGAGGGCAAAAAGGTCCTAGAGGAGAAACTGGAGCACTTACCCAAGGATACAAGAGATGCTTACCTCCTTGGTACAGCAGATGACGTTGTGCAGGATCTTGGTGAGCACCTAGACTTCATTGATATTTTCCGTACCGTTTATGCAGAAAAGGTAAGAGCATTACAGACTGTCTACAAACAAGGTGGACTAACAATGCTGGAGCGTAAAGGTAATGTTGCGGCATATCTTGATACTATTTGGCAGTACATGTCCAGAGAGCAGCAACTTGCTCGAAGAATGGGGCAAGGATTACGTGACGTGCAAACCTTCCGCATGGGTAAGGTTAGGAAGAATCCTGTACATGAACTACAGGCAGGCGGTAGAGACTTTGCTGAACAGTTCCTTCGTGAGCGTAAACAAAAGTGGATCGACCAGGTTGTTGATATTTTGGAGCGTGGTGGTTCAGAAGAACAGATTATGAAGAAGGTTCTCAATATCGCCAACAACACAAAAGGCGGTAAGCTGGATATGCTTCGTGAGTTCTGGATCAATAACCTATTAGGTGGACTCCCCACACAAATGACAAACATTCTTGGTGGTGGACTTACGAGCTTACTTAGTGGATTTGAGCAGTCTATTGGATCACTAATGACAGGCAGACCAGACTTAGCTAAGGCAGTAATCAAGCATGCAGTAGAGATTGATACATGGATGGATTCATTTCGTTGGGCAGGTGAGTCATTCAAGAAAGATGATGCAGTACTGATACCAAGTAGTAGGCCGATGGAAGTCAGGGGTGACAAAGCTATTACTTCCGATGCTATTGGAATAGACCCAGACTCAGAGTACTATAAAACTTTCAATCAAATAGCAAATGTACTCCGCTTGCCATCAAGAACACTTACCACCGCAGATGAGTTCTTTAAACAACTCAATGCAAGACGAGCGGCAAAGTATAAAGCAACCATTGAGGCGATTGATCAGGGCATCAATGACCCAAAAGGTATTGCTAAGTATGTGCAAGAAAAGCTGGAAAAGGTTATTACCCAAGGTGGAGAACTCTACAGTCAGCACACAGTAGCTAAGCAAGGTTTTATGGCAGCACGTCAGCGAGAGTTGTCGGACGAAGCAACCATCAAATTTGTAAAGAAGTACGTCAAAAAGAACTTCGACGAGAACATCAGTGCATTATCCAAGTATGCAAAGGATGTTGCTGAAGAGGTTACTATGACTAAGGAGTTGGACCCGAAATCAATTAGCGGGACATTTCACAAATTTGTGAGCAGCAACCCTGTCATGTCCTTTATATTTCCATTTATAAGGACTCCAGTAAACATCCTTACCTATGCAGTGGACCGCAGTATATTTGGTGTTATCAATCCAAGAAACATCAGGCCACTTCTTGCAGATTTAAAGAGTGCCAATCCAGCAACAAGAGCAGCGGCAGCAGGCAAGGCAACGACAACAGGAATTGCAATGGCAGCACACTATGCCGCATTCACTGCTTTCTCAGACAGACTTAGTGGTGGTGGACCAAGAGATCCCAAGGCACGTAAGCAGTTGGAAGACTCTGGATGGCAGCCTTACAGCATTCGCATTGGTGATAAATGGATTAGCTATCAACGCCTTGACCCACTTGCCACGGTGATTGGTGTGTATGCTGATATGATTGATTTGCAAAAGGAAAATTGGGAGGCTAATAAAGGAGCACTTGAACGTGTATCCTTGACCCTGCTCATCACCTTGCAACGCAATATTACCAATAAATCATACCTTGCTGGCATGGAGCAATTCACTACCGCAATGTCTGATGAATCGGGACGTGGTATTGAAAGACTATTTGGTAATGTGGCAGTCAATTCCACTATCCCTCTTGCTGGATTTTGGAGAACCACAGGTAAAGGGATTGTTGGCGAGATAATGGATGAGAATGACATGAAAGAGATTCGTAACTTCATGGATCGCTATAGACTTTATAGCCCTACTGGAGCAGGAGCACGGCTGGACCCACAAAGGAACCTACTTGGTGAATCTAAGCAAATTGAAGATAGTTTTGGTGTTCCATTTGCTAATGCAATCAGTCCTATTAAAACACGTACACAGAAGGATGATTTGGTTCTTCAGGAACTTGCTGCACTAGATCATGGATTCACTAATCCATCACCTTCATACCGTGGCTTGATTGATTTGACAGGGTATAAGAATAACAAAGGACAATCCGCACATGACCGAAGGCTTGAGTTAATGGGGACTGTACAAATCGGAGGCAAGACCTTACGGCAGGCATTGGAGAAGTTAATAAAATCCAGAGAATATCAGCAAATGTCCCCTAGTAGCGAACCAGGATTGCCATCTCCTCGGATTCGCATGATTAACAGCATTCTTTCTAGGTATCGTGCAGAAGGATTAAGCCGAGCATTGAAAGAGTATCCAGAACTTAACGACTTCCATCGACAATACAAGGAAGTCCAGCGACAGCAACGGCAGGGTGCAGAACTCGACAATTTAATACAGACACTTAACTTCTAACCATCATGGCAATATTCATAGACTACACAGGCGATAATGTAGAGACTGACTTCCCTTTCAGTTTCCCATACTTACAGGAATCACACGTCATCCTTGACATCGACGGCACACAGTACAACACATCCAGTACAGGCGGAACATATACATTTACCATAGAGTCGGGGCCACTTGTTAGAGTAACACCTGCACCTGCAAATAATGCGGTCATTCGCATATACCGCAACTCAAGAGGATTGAATAATGCTGACCTCGATGCCTTGTATGACTTTACTGACGGTTCTGTTGTTACTGAGGATCAGCTTGATGGGATCTACTTACACAATCTGTACTTAGCACAGGAAAGCACTCAGGAAAAGATCAATAGCATCGGAGCGGCAGCAGGGAGTGTATTGATTTACGATGCCACTAAAACAAACTGGAAGGTGTTGCCACTCAATTTACAGTACGACTCTACGAATGACACGGTAGGTATTGGTGGTGCGGCAGCAACCAACTACAAACACAAACTACATGGCGACCTGCTTGTTGAGCAAACGGGAACCGCTAACGGTGCTGTTGTGACTATTCAAAATACCGATGCCACAAATGATGATGCTGTACTGGTTTTAGCATCACAAGATCCAAAAATACAGCACAATGATACAAACGGATCAACTGATAAGAAACTGTTTTTAACAAAGTACGGAGATGGAACTTTAACTTTCATTGCCCAAAATGATGACGGCGGTGAAAAAACAAACATACCGCTAAGGCTAGTAGAGAATGGCTCAACTATTCTTGGGGGAGAGTCATCTGATGGAGTTGTTGGTAGTTATACACACACAATGTATGGTGATGTTATCATGCAAGATGATAGTGGTGAGGCTACACTTACCGTACAGAATACAAATGCAGGAGCAAATGCAGCAGTATTGAGACTTATTGCTGATACACCTACTGTCATCTGGAACGACGATGGTGGAGCAACAGACCAGAAATTGATGCAAGTTGGATTTGGCTCAGGATCAATGGATTTCGCTTTCTATAATGATGCAAGTTCAGCGTATGCGGTTCCATTACAGTTGACGACTAATGGATCTACGGCTGGAGTCATACTCAATGCACTACCTACGTCAGACCCTGCTGTAGCTGGGCAGTTATGGCGTGATGGCACAGACCTTAAAGTAAGTTTAGGATAATGAGCAATAACCGAAAGAAACTAGAAGAACTCCACACCGTAATCTGTGAAAGTCTCACGGAATCCATTCAACTAATGAAGGGCATGGAACCCAAAGACCGCAATGCAGCACTCTACAATGCAGCAATCGGGTTACTAAAGAACAGTGGAGTGAAGGCAGACGTGGAAGACGACAACAGTGCGGCAAGGGAACTACTGAAGTCACTACCATTCCCGACACAGGAAGAGCGGGAGCAGGACCAGGCATTCGGATAAGTGAACGTAGCACCAGAACTGAAGGACTTTAAGAACTTCCTGTGTCTTATCTGGAGGCATTTGGCGTTACCTGACCCTACGCCAATCCAGTATGAGATTGCAGATTGGTTGCAGCATGGGCCAAAACGTCAACAAACATGGGCATTCCGTGGAGAAGGAAAAAGTTGGATATGCTCTGCTTTCGTGGATTGGTGCTTGCTACTCAATCCCGCAGTCAATGCAATGGTTGTTTCAGCTTCTAAGCAACGGGCAGATGACTTTAGTACGTTTACCCTACGACTCATACATGAAGTTCCAGTATTACAGCACCTCAAACCATCTGCTGACCAGCGGTTTTCCAAGATCGCATTTGAGGTTGGGCCTGCCCCCCCTTCACACTCACCAAGTGTAAAGTCACTAGGTATCAACTCACAGATCGCAGGAGGTCGAGCAGATATTATTATTGCTGACGACATCGAAGTGCCAAATAACTCTATGACTCAGGGTATGCGTGATGCACTTGACGTAAAGGTTAGGGAGTTTGATGCGGTAATCAAGTCAGCAAAGGTCAATCCCAAGATTATCTACTTAGGCACACCGCAATGCGAGGACACTATTTACAAAAAGCTTGAAAAAAGAGGGTACGTGCCGAGAATTTGGCCAGCAATATACCCAACAGAACAGTATGCGGCTAAGTATTACGGAGACAGACTGTCACCACATATTGCCAAAAACTCAACGCCTGAAAACATAGGGCATTCTACTGAGCCTGACCGATTCTCAGACGCAGACCTTGCGGAACGTAAACTCAGCTATGGCAATAGCCATTTTGAATTACAGTATCTACTCAACCCAAGTTTGAGTGATGCAGATAGATACCCACTCAAAATCAATGACCTGATCGTTACCAACATTGATAGCGAGCTTGCACCGCAGAAGTTGATCTACGCACAAACACCAGACAATGAGTATCGTGATTTGCCGTGTGTTGGCTTCAATGGTGATAGATTCTACCGACCAGAGAGCAGAGTCGGTGATATGATACCGTACACAGGCTCAGTTTTTGCGATTGACCCATCAGGAAGAGGTCGGGACGAAACTGGCTATGCGGTATGCAAGATGCTCAACGGATTCATATACACACCTGAATGTGGAGGCATTAAAGGAGGTTACGAAAAGCCAACACTGATCGAGCTTGCTAACATTGCCAAACGCAACCAGGTAAACAAAGTTATCATTGAAGCTAACATGGGTGACGGTATGTTTACGGAACTACTAAAACCTATCCTCAATAGTATTTACCCATGTGGCATTGAGGAAGTGCGGCACACAAGGGCAAGCGGAAGTAAAGAGCAAAGAGTCATCGACACACTGGAACCTGTCCTTGCACAACACAAGCTTGTGATAGATCCGCAAGTAATTAAGCACGACTACAACACTATCCAAGCTTATCCTGTAGAGCAGAAAGCCTCTTACTCATTATTCTACCAACTCTCACGAATCACAAAGGACAGAGGCTCACTTGTGCATGATGACCGATTGGAGGCATTGGCAATGGGAGTGAACTACTGGGTACAAGCAATGGCTCAAGATCCTGAGAAGAAAATGCAAGCACACAAGAAAAAGCTACTTGACAAGGAGTTAAAAGATTTCATACGAATGGCCCAAGGACGCAAAAAAGGACAAAGGAAAGCGTCTTGGATAACCATCTAACAGAAGGAGAAACTATGGGAATGTTTGATACAATTTTAGTTCCGTGTCCTACGTGCGGCGAACGCTCTCAGTTCCAAACGAAAAGCGGTGACTGCCTATTGGATTGCTGGAATCTTGAAGATGCTCCAGAAGATGCAATGCTGGATGTAAACCGCCACGCACCAAATGAGTGTGAGAAATGTTGCACAAGTTTTGAAGTCAGGTCTGGGAAGTCTGTTTCTGTTAAAAAGCAATGAAACAAGCCGAGCAATTTGACCTAGGATGTGACGAAATCCTGCCACCCTACTACGATAGCAGCGGCAATAAGTACCCGTCATTTGAGAAACTGGTTGATGCTTGCTGCCACTACTTCTATTCACGGACAGGCAAGGATGGATTACCACGCTTGAGACGGGATGGCAGAGGCAACACTGTTTCCTACAGACCCAAAGAAGAGGATGAGGAGTAGACTTTAGGCACTAACGCCTATGCTGGTTATATGTATCGGGTCGTCGTCGCAGAGGAGTAAGCAACCCTGCGGCGGCGGCTCATTAACAGAAGAAGAAATTATGAGCTACATAATTACAGCAAAGGTTCCGCTTAGTACGGAACAAAACCAGTGTGGTGATATAAACTTAGTTGATGCTAGAATCCTTTCCCACCGCCCTGACATCTCCGTCACCTTCGACGTACCTGGTAAGTTCGGCGAACAAGAACAGCGAACCCGTGCATTGTGCAACACTCTCATTGATGCGGGGTTTATTGAGTTCGAGATCGGACACTCTTACTAAATAATATGAAACACTTACTATCTAAAAAAATCGAAGTCTACGACTGGCATTTACATGTCGTGATGCTGGACCTGGATTCCGACATCGAAGAGGTGAAGGATTTCGTTAGAGACAACCTGAAGCTTCGCAAGGAAGAACTGATCCCCATTGAGGATGTGGAGGGGATGGTTGATGGTGGTTCCCACTATTACAACACGAATGAGAAGGCGAGTGTCATCCTCCTGTACCCCATGACCAGCAATAAGTATTTGTACAACGTTCTAGGGCATGAGATGCAGCATGTTGTGGATCGCATTATGGATTACTGTGGCATTGATGATATTGAAGCGAGAGCGTATCTTGCAGGGTATCTTGCAGAAGTGGTCTGGCCTAAGTTTTTCAAGCGTGCCGTCCTGATCGAACACTCTAGATCCTAACTAAACATGTACTCCGAACCCTTAACCTGACTAAAATCCAGTGAACCAAACGGAACATCTATCTTGCAATCAAGTGCCGACTCCATCTCTGCAAGCCAATCAGTGTCGTGATATGTCTCGTGGACTTGCAGGCGTATCGCATGATTTAATTCCTCACCGTCACCCGCACGACACATGTAGCAATCATGTACGGTCATTACAGGTACATTACATTGACTCACCACGTTATGCACCAGTGCTGCATCATGGCAATGTACAAAGTTAGGAGCAATAGCCCGCCTCTGCTTACCCATATCAATCTTGCCGTTACTCCTATACTGACTCGTCTGTATTGTCCTGCCATTAAACACGGTGCTGACCCGTGTGTTACGCATACCACATAGCCCCTGCATCACGGTAAAGCCACTCGGACTCTTCCACTTTAGCGGCTTATCATTCACTGCATCTCTTAACGCCTGCTGCAATAGGTACACATTCCTGTAAGTCGACTCAATGCACTCTAAGATGACGTTACGCAACTCCTGGCATGCAGCAAATAACTCAGTCGGGAATACATCCTGCCCCCTGTCACTACGCAGGAACTCATCATAATGCAGCATCAGGTTATTAACGTGGCTCCTGTGTGTAACGCCATTGGGAATGCCCATTATGATATGCTTCATCACGCTACGATCCAACCCTACCTTGAGCCAACCGTCAGCATACTTTAGATCCCTGCGTGTATATAGTTGCTCCTTGGTCAACTCCATTGCGTAGGTGTACACATCTTCTGGGTAGTCATTGCTCATCACATTGGTCAACTTCGCCAAGTGCTTATCTCTCAATATCAGGCTCATCATTTGTGACCCGTTACAACTACCATCCATACTGATAGGCAGTTTGGAGACGTAATCCTCTCCCTGCTCCAACACTCCAGCCCAATCCAAACAGAAAGCAAGGAACAACCAAGGCTTATCTGCGTCCTGCCACCAGTTGCAATCTTCAGGACTGTAAATGGTATTGCGTATGCCAGTCTCATTGTCCTGCACCCATTGCACACGCTCAGCCTTACTTCCCTTCACGCCCCACATGTTCGCACCATGAATAGCAAGCCACTCCTTCCCTTTAGCACCGATCCGCTTGCCTTCCCTAAACCAATACAGTGCCTTGATGTACTCAACACTTTGCGGCCCCATAGGATACGTGTAAATGCGTCCACGATAGTCCATGTGCATTGGAAAGAACACATCATGCCCCTTTAGTCTTGTCGCCTCTCCTATACCCCGTAACGCCTTCACCTTATGATACAGGATGTCGTCATTCTTCTCATGGATAATCCTACGTTGCCGTTTCCACTCCAAACGCTCCTCGGTAGACAGGTTCACCCAATCGTGATTGTACGGTAACTCGTAAGGTGAGTTCCTTGGCAGCTTGCCAATCTCACGATCACTCTGGAATCCCCACCGTACCACATCCAGCACATCCTCATTCACTTCCCACGCCGTACTCTGCATGTGATTGATAGCCTGCACTGCTGCATCACCCACTTGGCAGAACTGTATATTCTTCATTCCAGTTTGGCGACGTAACAATCTGCATTCCTTCACATGGTACGCACCTCCAGTCATCGCCTGCCACTGAGGCGGCTCCTCCACTACAGGCATCAACACAGGGTGCAGCATAGCCTCATGTTCATTGAACCTACGTATCCAATCCAGTAGCTCAGGCGTAGCTTCCACAAGATAAGTGATATACTGCCTTTTGTAGTTGCCGCCGTTTTGTTCAAACTTTCTGACAAATCCTGTTTGGCGACGTAACAATTCAAAGACCCAGCCTCCAAACTGCACTTTTTCGGTCATGCTCCATGCTTTCAACCCCAGGGCTTTGTCACCTCCTGCCTCTCGGATGAGTCGTTTCATGTGAAGCTGAAAACCGCTTTTTTTTACCCGTTGTACTTTGCTTTGTATAGCTTGCCATAAGCTTTTGTGCTTACGTTTGAGATAGGTCGCCCGCCACTCAAATTCGAGTTCTTCCCCTATGTCGTGAATGAGACTCGAATACTTCTTTACTTGTGTTACTCCATTTAAGACGCTTTCCAAAGCTTTTAAGGCTATTACAGGAGCAGACAAAACTTCCCTTGTGTATTTATACCAGACTGGCTTGAAACGTCCTGATTTGTAGCTTAAAAGCTCTCTCTCAATTTCCTCGGCAAGTTTTCCCAATTGTAAACAAGAAAGCCTGACCCCATAAGAGGTCAGGCTTTCCAGATTTGCTTTAGCTAGTTTGTTGTTACGTCTGGATTGTTTCGCCTTTCCAGCTAATTGCATTTCCTGGTTGAGTTCCCTTTGCATGATGCATCAGATAACAACACCAAAGCGTGAAGATGACAATGCCTATTCTCATTACTTCAAATCCTTCCAAGCTATTGCAACCAGCCAAAAGCCGATTACTGTGATGTAGGCTACAAATGCAGCGTTTAGTAGTATATCAATCATATCATTTCCCTTTCTTTTATTTGAGAATTACCAAAGGGATATCTACGACCTCATCGCCTAAGTTAGTCAGATCATTTCCGCCATACTGGAAATAGGGTTCTGAGGGATCACCCCAGATATACTGACAACCATCAGGAAGATTTTTTGCAATATCATCACCTAGTTGGTTAATTGCTTCTATCTCCCAGTCCTCTAGTCCAGATAGATCGCCGTTAAAAATTGCACACACGCTCCATGAAGGAAGTGTGTATTCATATTCTGCTATTGTTTCCATATTATTTATTTCAGTTATTTAGTTGCCGCTTTCACAGCTTTTGCTTTTTTCGATCCGTGCGGATTGATCCATATATCCTTAGCGTTTTTTCCCCCTTCACAAAGCAAACAGTCTTTGCACTCTATGCCATGACTATCGGCAACGCACTCCAATAATCCATTAGGCTTGATAGGACTCGCATGGAAAACCCTAAGACCCCATTTTTTGGCAAGTAGCAAAGAATCAGTAGTTTCAGTGCTGGCCATAAAGAATCGGTTCCACTTCCTTGCTTTTGCTTTGCCTAACTCTTTCCAGTTGTGAAAATAACCAGTGAAGCCATCACAAATGGAAGCGATCCGTTGAACAATTCTTAATGGTATCAATGTCGGATTGCCATAGGAGCCAAATCTGACTTTTCTGCCAGCAAACATGGCAGGATAATCTTTTACCCTTAAATAGGGAACGTTACCCCTATGATACGCTTTCCAGATTGATAATGGAGATTGACCGACATTTACGTAACAGCCCTCCCCACTAGCAAATGGGCAACCCTGGCAAATGGTCTGAGCGTCCAGCCCAGACAGCACACCAGCGACTGGATCCGTATCCTCCAAAAGAATGCAAATTTGGATCATATCTCCAGTCTTTGCATTGTCGCTCTTCATTGTGGCAATGATCAAATAGCTTTCGCCATCGATCATTCCCTTGTGTAATAAGTAGGAATTTGCTTTTTTCATCTTACTGCATTCCTTCCCATTGCAATGCGATTTGCTAGGATAGACTGAGCAAGGTCTACCAAATTGTAACTCTGACAAACAATCCCGCCCCCGTACCACTTTGCCCGATACCGTTTGCCACCAAACTTTGAAGCAATGCGACAGGCCTCATCGTAATCCGTCGACAGTTCCAAAAAATGGAAAACATACCTAGGGTTACCATTTACGTCATTTTTTATGCGGACAAAGTCCACTCCGTTTTTAGTTACTGGTTCTTTCATATTTCTAGAGGGTTTTAAGAATTAACAATAATACTCCAGTAAGTAGTCTTCAGCTTCCTGGAA
>Ga0208644_1001871_pt1 | contig 17168 bp, 22 predicted proteins | sample VirMetDEL_Nov_18_FD_184517 | JGI IMG/M metagenome (GOLD analysis project Ga0208644, IMG submission 184517) | Aqueous microbial communities from the Delaware River and Bay under freshwater to marine salinity gradient to study organic matter... | ecosystem: Environmental > Aquatic > Marine >... | reverse complement strand
CATTTGATTAGTAGTATACAAACGATTGTATCTATCAATCATTGAATTAGTTTCAATTTGCCCAGTTTGTTGATAATTACTAAAATCTAATACTTTTAGTTTATCACCTCCTACATTACGAATTAATACGTCTGTAGAAAATAGTCTTTTTAATCTTGTGAATATGCTTGTATCAGCCATAATATATTAATATATGAATAAATATTACAGAAGCCAACTAAAGTCTTCAGTTCCTCCTCTTCCATTATCCATGTGATATGGATTATCTTGTCCTGTGGAGAAATATGCTCCTTGGTAACTTGTTGTGGATTTATGAAATGAACCTAATGCTGCTTTTGTTACGTCTACTCCATGTTGTCTAAATTTAAGTGCGGTATCTCTTACATACAATCCCATACCAAAACTCATTACTAAATCATCGTTATAACCTACTTGAGCTTCAGCTCTACCATATTTCCAAATAAAAGTTTTCATTTCTTCTAATAAACGTTTAGATTGGATTGTAACTCCTTTATCAGAGACATATTCTTGGAATTTACCTATAACCATAGGACGAGTTCTAGTTGACATAGTAAAACCAGCAGTCATACTTGAATTATTTTCATAATTTTGTAAATATGAATCCACATTAACTTGATCTGATTTAGGAGAATAATAAAGATTTTGATAACCTCTTTCAATTATAGTTTGAATTGTGCTCCATCCTATATTAGCATTTTCTACTATAAGTAAAGCATTATTATATTCAGTAGCAATTGATGTAAGTATATGCCCAAAGTCTTTAGTTGATACTTGGCCTTTATATTCACCTACTTGGGTAGCATTTTCAATATCAAAAATATGAAATGCTGAATAGTCCTTGCCATCTCCTCTAGCTACGTCGGCTGAGATCATATAAGAACGGGTATAATCAGCTGGTTCCCAGATCCATAAGTTTTGGTCAACACCTCGTCTTTCAAGGGGTTCTCTGAGTGTGGTTTTTTCTATAAATTCTAAATATTCAGGATAAAATACTACATCACCAGAAGTACTAAAATCACAATCACATTCTTGAGCGGCCATTCTAGGATCACCTAGTAATTCATCTTGTCTATCTCTCCAGTTTTGATCTCGTTCAGGATGAACATACCAAGGAAGTTTAATAGGTAAAAACTCATTTTCATTGGCTTCTGCTCTCACCCAAGTTTGATGAAACCAGTTACCTGTACCATAAGGAGTAGATAATGCTATACACCCCCCACCAGTAGCAAGTGTTTGTTGAGCTGATGCCCATATTTCACCAATATTTTCGATAAAAGCCGCCTCATCAATTAATAGAAGAGAAACTGCTTCAGATCTACCTGCATCACTAGAAGCTGAAGTAGCTTTAATTTGAGAGCCATTTTCAAGGCGAAGGGTTAGTTTATTGTTTTCTTCGAATCCTATTTTGAGCCATGAAGGTAAATTTTCATACATAAATTTAACCTTTGTAACCATATTTTTAGCAGTTTCCTGCTTAGTAGCAATACAAAGTACGTTTTTATCCTTATGAAAAATCATTAACCATAAAGAATATCCTGCAGATAAAGTAGAGATACCTAACTGGCGAGATTTTAAAATAATAGAATAAGGATTGTCTTGGAATAATTTTAAAACTTTTTCTTGGAAAGGGAATAAATGAAAGTTGATTCTTCCTCTTTGAGGATGTTGAATCATACAGTATTTTTTCATAAAGTGTACTGGGTCTTGGGCACACTTAAGATATTCCTGTCTTATTATTTGTTTTAAATCACTCATATAATTGCCAACAATATTGTTAAAATTAAAGATAAACCTCCTACTAAATTTCTCTGTGTGATTATTTTACCTACCTTATCTTCTAAAACTTGTTTTTCAGTAGTTAAAGTAACATTTAAATTACTTGAAATTGCTAAAGAAGAATCTAACAAAACAATTTCACTATTTTTTAATTTTATAATTGAATCTTTTTGTATTATAATTAAACGTAAATCTAAAGTATCTTTTTGTAGCGATTCTCTTTCTAATTGACACAAATCATATAGTGTTAATTCTTTAGCTATTTCTCTAGCATGTTTGGATGGAATACAAACTAAAGAATCAGTTTTTGTATCTGTTTGAGAAAAAGTTAACAAGCTCGTTATTAGACATATTATCAATAGACTCAACTGTTTTACTATAATCATTTCGTAATTTATTTAATTCATTATTCCTTTTTACTATAGAAGTATTTAAGCTATCTACTACTAAATTTACTTGGAAGATTTGTAATTGTAAACTATCTCTAGTGTCTTGAAGTAATAAAAGTTTATTTTCGTATTCTAAAGTATTTTGCTCAAGTATTTTAAGAAAATTTTCTTCTGCTTGTTGTTTTGCGTGTTTAAAAGCAAAGAAGTAGCCTAAAGCTACTCCTAATACTAATATTCCAATGAATGATAATATTTGACCTACATTATTCATCCATAATAAATATTAAGATTTAACTATTTTTAATATTTGTTGAATACGTTCATCAGTAGTACCTGAAAGTGTATAATATACAGGACGATGTCTAAATAAAAGTTGTTGAATTGTGGTATCTATTGATTTTCTATATTTTTCATCGGTTTCTCTTACACCATTATCTTCTATAGGAATTCCTTTAGGTGAAATATAAAATATGTAATCATATTGACGAACAAATCGTTTAGCATAAAATTCAAAATCTTCAGCATTAATTATATTAGTTTTATCAGAACAATATGTAAAAGCCATTACATCAATAATTGTTCTATCTGTAATAATATTTTCTTGCATTAATTCAGTTACACGCTCTGCAAGAAATATAGTTTGTCCTTCAATAGTAGTTTCGTGATTCAATGGAATACCCAATGAACTAAGATACTTACTACGTTCAGTAGCAAAATTATAATCCTTAAATTCAGGTAAATCTTTTAACGCATTTACAAGCGTTGTTTTACCTACTGACATTGTTCCACAAAGTCCTATTTTCATTTTATCCAGCGTTTCTTGATGATTCTCTCATTGCAGGATTTTTATACCAAGGCAACCCTGTTCTGTCACGACGTTTTTCATTCCATTCTTCTTCAGTATGTTGAATACCATAAAGGTAATACTCTCTTAATCGTCTCTCACCCTGAGGTATAAGAGCAGGTCCTTCCCAGTTGTGGAGTTTTCCATCCCATTCATAGAGAATTGTTCCGTCTGGTGTTTTAATTTTCCTTGGTTTAGGCCATTTGTTGTCTTTTTCCATAACTTTTTATTTTTTAGGCATTGTTAGTCCGGCAATGTAATTAGCATCTGCTAAATGAAAATTGTATTCTCTTAAAATATCTTCAGCTACATAAGTTCCTTGTGCTCCTGATACTGTAATTCCTCTAGCACTTAAAGCATCTCCTACAAAATGAACATTAGGATGTTCTGTAAGAGATAGGTTATAATAATTTACAAGTGGTTCCGGTGAAAGATACTTTACTTCAGGAATGTACATGCCCCAATCATCTTTAAGTGTTGGAAACACTTTTTCCATATCAGAAATAAAATCTTCAATGTATTTAAAATATCCTTGGAAAGCATCCCGTACTTGTTGTAGTCCTTCTTCGTTAATATAATGTGCTTTTACCCAACTACCTTCTGATGTGAGTGTTTTATCTCTGTTTGAAGGGCTGTAATAAAGTCCTGCTTTATATTTGGCCTGAAAACGGCCTTGGGCTTTTTTGTTGCCTCCTCCTTCTCCAGATACAATATCCATTTTATTTACTTTAGAAACCAAGTCACGAGACCAAGTAAATGGATTATCAATACCTTGAATTTCCATCAAGATACCAAAATTAGTCATATCATTACGGTATGCTTCATCTTTTTTAGCATGTCCATTGTAGCTATAATCTCCATATGTTTCCTCAAGTGCTACATAAGCAGCATTGTTGTTTGTACAGAATGAACGAAGTGAAACACCTTCATCGTCAAATTTACGATATAGTTTGAAATCGTAACTAATATCGATTAATTTTTGGAAATGTTTTTGTGGTGCCTCAAATCGAACACCAATTTGTACTGGTTTTGGTTCAGTAGGTAATGTATATTCATCTGCTAATTCTTTACCAAAGTCAATACCTGATTTACCAACTGCGAAGATTAAACGGTCGTATTCAAATGAATGCTCTAAATCTGATTCGGGTACTGTTACTGTACCTGTATTGGTTTCAAAATTGATTGAGGTTACTTTAGCTCTCCATTCAAACTTCACACCTTTAGACACTAAATAATCGTACCAATTTTTACCAATCTCGTGTAGGTAATCTGTACCAACGTGCCATACAGGAAACAATCGCAAACCAAAATATGGTTTAATAAAATCTGGTTCTGCTTCAGGGTTTGAACATTGTACCTCTTCTGGTTTAGGATGGAAGCGTTTAAAATTAGTAATTACTTCATCAAACAACCTCATTGCTTCATCTTCACCACAATATTTTGACATATGTCCCCCAATTGCTGTGTGGTAAGTAAGTTTACCATCACTCCAACCCCCAGCGCCTAAAAAACCTGTCATTACTTCTTCAGGTTTACGCTTATAAGGATCATTACCCATATCAATAATAGTGATAAGTTCACCAGGATAACCATTATCAACTAATTTTGTAGCGGCATTAACACCTGCCACACCTGCTCCAACAATTACTATTTTTTCTTCCATTTGTTAATTTTAAACGTGTAAATATACGAAAAAAAAGCTGTGACCCCAAATTGAGGTCACAGCTCTCGAATTTTTAATTTTAACGACTGGCTATGAATCAGTCTAAAAGTTAGGCTTTATCTTCAGTTACTGAGGCTTTTCTGTATTCAGTTACTAATTTTTTAATTTCACCTAATGCTTTTCTAGCTCTACCGTGAGCTGCTTTAGATTTACCATTGTGTTCCGTCTTAAATACTTCGTACAAATGCTCAATCTGTTCAAATAACTCTTGTGTATTCATTGTTTATAAATTTTAAGTTTTAAATTTCCTTTTCCTTTTATTACCCTGTGTAAATATCCCTTAGGAATTTCAAATCGATCTCCTGTTACCATTTCAAAGGGAAGATCTTCATCATATTGAAATTGCCAACCACTCCCTACTAAAACCTCTACTACTCTATCTTCTTGATCTTCATGCCAAATTAGTTCCATAGGATCTGTGTCAGCTGAAAATTCACGAATAACTATATTGTTTTGTTCAGAAATATTAATATATGGGTTCATGCTACCATATCACCAATAACATTTTTAAATATAGTATGAACTTCTGCCCCTTTTACTAAAGTTTTTAAACTATACAAACCTGCTTTAAGATAACTAGCTTTTTTAAGATATCCAATAGCATTACCTCCTGCTTGTCCCGCCATCATTAAAATTACAATAGCATAAAGTATTTGGGCAATTTGATCTTGTTTTTTAGCATCTTTAGTAAATAAACTAACTATTCGTTTAATAGGAGTTTGGAATGCTTTTTCGTTATCGTGAGTCCACTTATAAATTTTTTCAGCAGCTTCTTTACCAGTACCCCAATCGCGTTTTTCAGCTTGCTTTTTAACAAATTTAGCAAGCATATTAGCTACTGTATTAGATAAAAGGATATAACCTATTATACCTACTACACCAGCAATTTCATCAAGTTTTTCTTCTTTACCTTTTAGTTCACCTTTAATAGCTGCTGCTAATTCATCTCCTAAAGCATCAAATTCAGTATCAAATGCTTTTTCCTCAGGCCCATTATCTTCTACTTTTTCTTGAAGTAAGGGGTTATTGTAAATATATTTTTTATAATCAAAAGTATCCATTACCAATAAGTATTCATTTTAGGTCCTAAACCAAGAGCAGGTGCATATCTTGGGAGATTGCAGCTCCAGTATCCAGGTGTTGTTCTATCTTTTTTCTGATCGCAATTGTGGCGTTTTGCGAATGCTTGTCTTGCTTTTGCATTTCTAATTTTAGCTCGTAATCCACCAGAGCCAAATGAGACTTTTTTAACTTTATCTCCATCCATTACATAAACGTAGTAAGCTTTAGAACCACCACGTTTTGGTTTTCCAATTGAAACTTCTTTACCTTGATATTCAGCTTCGTCAATTGCTGGTAAATCGAGTGGTACTTTTTTGCCTTCGTAAATTCCAAATTTACCAATGTCAGTATTTTCAATAAGGAATTTACTGTTTTCATCTAAACTAATAGTACCCCACTCAAGAAGCATTCTTGCTTCAGCAAATAATTGGAGGTATTTTTTAGATCCAATTCTAAACACATTCTCTTGTAATGAGATGCCGTTTTCGATGTGATAGCGGAGGCCTTCGCTTATAGGCGCTTTACTCTCCAATAATGCGAGTTTAGGCTGCGCTTCACTACAACCACCACAACCACACGAACATGATTTTTTAGGTGCTTGAAATCCCTTTATTGCTTCTTGAATGTATTGTTTAAGCATGGTTATAAATATTATGAAATTTCATTATAATCAATTGTAAGATTATTTGCTCTTGCTCCAGTACTCATTGCTGATGCTGGGACTGTTCTGATTGTGATTCCCCTACCTATTAGTCCTTGGGTTTGGGTAGCTTTTGAAGCATTTCGTTCTAATTGAAGGATTGGATAATCCTCTTCTTTAAAATCATCTACTTCCTTATAATTTTTAGTAGAAGTTATATCTAATGTATCTCCCTCTACTTTAAAGTCATTAGCCGTAAATGTTCTTTGTACTACATCAGCATTATCCGGGCCAAAAGCTAAACTGTCTATGTCTAATCTAGGAGCATTTTTGATAAATACTCTTCCATAATTTTTATCATTTTCAGGGTTAACCATATTTAATACTCTTGGGTTTTCTTGATCTACTTTAAGTTCAAGTCCGGGAATTTCACCTTTATCTGCTTTTTGGAGAATTAAATTAAAAATATCTCCGTGAGTTCTCATAGCAGAAGACCATCTAAATGACCCATCTTTTTTAATAGATACTGGGTATATTTTACCAGAGGAGTCTTTAAGGTGGGCGTCTGCTTTCCATCCTTTACTTTCACCTTCTTTACCAACACCTGATGCTTGTACTATATTGGGGTAGTTTAAAGTAGGACCACTAGAAGGGGTAATTCTTACATTAGTTGGAGCGGCTTCATTTATGCTGTTAACAAAAATATCTTCATTGTCTAATCCCGCGGATCCTACTCCTGTTATATTTTTATGAATAATTTCGATTCCACTTTCTTTATCAACATAACCTCCTCCACTAGAACCTCTAACTGTGGCTTCTCTTTGATATCCTAATTTTTCTAATTCTCCAAAAATATCTGCTCTAGTTCTATCAGTAAAAATTATAATTCTATTTTTAGAATGGGCTTTAATTTCTTCATCAGGAAGACCTAATTGTTGTTTAAGTTTATCAGCTACTTTTTTAGCTTCAGCACTTAAAAATTCATAAGGTTTTTTCACTTCATCTAAATTAATACCTAAATTTTCTAATAGCTCCTCTAACATAAGCATATCCTGAGCATCATTGATGTCAGGATATCCTTTGGGAAATTTATACGAAACTTTTCTTAAAAATTTATCTAATACGTCCATTTTATAATTCGTCTACTGATGCGGGTACTCCGGCTTCTTCTTCTGGTGTTGGTGGTTCTTCAGTTGGTGCTTCTTCACCTCCTAAAGCATCAGCTAAGCCTTCATCTTCTATGGCTTCATCTTTACCTGTACCAGCATAATTATATCTTAATAAACGAGCAATCGCTTCTGATGCTTGTTGTTCTTCTGGGAGGGATTCTAAGAAGTATTTTTTACCTGCTACTTGAGCAACAAATAATCCTTTATCTTCTTCGTTTTTACCTTGGTAAATTAAATAAAAATCAGCTCCATTTACAAGCATAACTCTAAAAGTTGTAGGACGTGGAGCTACCCATTGTATATCCCCAACAAAAGGTTCATATTGAAAATCAAATAAATCTTCCATAACGTCCTTTAACGGAGGGAACTTATCAATTATAGGAAATTTACTTACAATTTTTTCAATTTCCTGGGGTTCCGCTAAAGGATTAGTTTTCTTAGCATATGCTTGTTTTGCTAAGACTTTAATTTTCGCTATGAATTCAGACTTTTGCATTAAGATGTTATTTTATTGCCTTTAATTCTACGAGAAATAATACCATACTTATCACCTCTACCAAAATCAACTTCTACGCCATCTTGGGTAAGTCTAACAACTTTACCTTTTCTACCATAAGCAGGACTATTTCTGTCAACCATAATTAATTCATCACCTATTTCAACTTTACCTTTATATCTACTATCTTTTCTAAATGAACGATCAGTAGGAGGAAGTGCTGCTAATCTATCCCATTCTTTTGTAGAAAGAACTTTATGTTCTTTAGAATCTTCACTTAACATTGAATCAATCTTATCTACTTGTAATTCACCATCAAGATAATGTTTTGCTTTAACCATTGCTTCTTTTGAAGTAATAATTTTAGCTTGCCACCAGTGTGGAAAATCAACTTCTTGTCCTTCAACATCAAATTGATCTATCATTTTATACAATTCTGCAGCATATTTAGCTATTCTGTATAAGTCTGATTTAAGCATGTGAGGTTCGTTGTCTTGGTGACCTAAGTCTAAATCTCCTTCTTTTTGGATAGCTTTAGATACTGCTTCTTTAACAGGCTTTACTCTATCACTTGGGAATCTCTTAACTGTACTACCGTCAAAACGTACTACTGTTTTATCTCCTTCTACTTTTTCAACTGATCCAGTACCATACATTTTACCGTCTTTATCATAAACATGTACTAGTTGTAATTCTTCTTTTTGAACAGCTTTTTCAATAGCGGCTCCTCTTTTTTCTTCGTAGTCTGAGAGTTTACCATCTTTATTTAAATCAGCTTTTTCAGGATTTTTTAAGTTTTCTTTTATTCGCTTAATTTCTTCTAAATCAAAGGCTTTTTTGAATTTCATTACGTTTTTTTCTTTTTTATTTTCTTCACCCTTAGTTAACTTACGTTCATTGGTAGGAGATTGAGGTTTGCCATGCTTAGCCAAATTAGTGGCTAGAGCATAAGCCAAAGATGTTCTTTCGTCTTTAGACATCTTTTCTAATTTGGTTTTTTTCTTAGCCATTACGCTTCTTTTTCTACCTTCTTAAATTCAGTTTTAGCTGAGAATTTAGCAGAGTTAAGGATTTGGTTAGCTAATTCTACTTGCCCAGCGTTTTTAGCATCCTTAGCTAATTTTACTAATTCATCAGTAATAGCATCAATGTCGCCTTCACCAGTCGGTTCGAACTCAAAGCTAGTTTCATCTTCAATATTAACTTCTTCGTCTCCAGCAGGAGTTTTTTCAGTTGCGTCTACTTCAACATCAGTTTCTTCTTCAGCTTCGTTAATTTCACGAAGAATTTCTTGTTTTAAATATTCTTTAAAAGCAGATTTTTTAACTTTGCTTTCTTTCATGTCAGAAGTAAGTTTTTGAGTTTTTTCTAATTCAGCATTAAGATCTGCTTGTAAATCTACTTCTTCTTGAGTAGCTTCATTCATTTTGAGAATTTCAGTTTTAAGATATTCTTTGAATTCAGATTTTTTCATTTTATAATTGTTTGATAAGTTCCTTATTATTATTTACCTGCGGCTTTTTTACCCCAAGATTTACCTTTACCTTCATCTTTACATTGTGAAGGAGTTGGGCGACAAGCAGGATAAGAACGCTTTTCACCTTTTTGTCTCCCACATGATTTATAACCTGTTATTTTACCATCTTTACGGATAGGAGAATTACAATCTACCCACCCTCCAGTTTTACCAGGAGCACCTGCTCTATTAAACCAAGTGCGTAAGGTTTCTTTAGCTTTTTCTTGAATAAAAGTTTGTTGTTCTTCTTTTAAACCTTTCCAAATATCACCTTTACGACATCTAACTACAGCACCACTTTTGTATGCTGAAGGTTTGTCGAATTTTCTATCAGCAATACGAAGACACCTATCGCGCTTTTCTGCTAATACTGATTGGATGATTTCTTTAAGGTTAGATGTAGCCATGTTAGCGATAAATATGTAAAATTACTTAATCTTTAAATTTTCTAAAAATTGAATACCTTCTTGAAGTTCTTTTTCCATTTGTTCTTTACTTGTACCTCCTTTCCAACTTTCTACATCACCTGCTTCAGTTACATAATTAGCATTTGATTCCTTCATTTTATCTTTCATAAAATCAGTATAACCATCTATTGCTGATTGAATATGTTGGTTTCTTAAATTAGTAAAATATTCTTCTGATTTGCCTTCTTTTTCAAGTTGAGCTTCGTAATCAACTACACAATCAAAACATTTTTGGTATGCTGGGAATACTTTAGTATCTAGGTTTTTCTTCATTAAATTATTACATTCAGGACAAAATAATGGGAGTTTACCCATTTTCTTGAATTTGTCCATTTTAGTAATATTTTGTTTTAAACCATTTTTAATAGTCCAAGTACGTCCATCTTCTTCCCATACATCACCTTCAACACGATATTCATGTTTTTTAGTATAACCTATTCCCTCAGTTGTACGAGCATTAAGATTGCCTGTAACTAAATTACGAGCACGCTGTACATCTTTTTTAGAGAATTCTTTTTTTAAAACATTATCATTTTTCATTATAAGGAAACATTTTGTTTAATTTTTCTTTTCTTTTATTACAACCACAATCTCCCATGTGTTTATCAAATAAAGATTTAATACCTGTAGCTGTGGTTATTTTTTCAACTGTGTCTCCTAGTCCTTTACTTTTAGTCATATCTTTTAAATCCTTTTATTTGTTTTTGAGTAGCTATTGTCTGCATAGTTTTTAATAAAGTTAATCTTTTATCTATTAAACTTTGCATTAATTCGAGAGTTTCAACATCATACTCATCGTTTACAGCATCTATAAAATCTTTAGTTGTCATGTTATTGGTTTTTTATTGAGTCTTCCCAGTTTCTAAATAATATATTACCGTTTTCGTATGCTTCACGTTCAATTTGTTCTAAATCACCATCTTCATTAGTGTTTTGAGTTTGGAATGGTTGTAAAGTATTATTTAAATTTTGGTGGTGATGAACTAATTCGTGAGCATATGAACGTAGCACATCTTTAGGGTGTCTGTTTAAAGTATATAATGCTATTAATTTAGCATTAGGATCGTAATAGGCTGTTTTTCCTAATAAATCCTCAGCATTTTCTTTGTCATTTTTGATAAATTTAACTTTTGGGTACGGTTTTAAATTTAAACCGTTACTTCCCATATATTGAGTTAATGATAATATATTTGGATTTAAAGAATTTGTATCTATATTTTCTTTTAAGGTCATCATAGTATCATAAGATTTAGATTTTAAATCATTTAATTGACCTATAAAATCAGATCTTCTTAATACTTTAAATGCTAAATTCTCTACACTATATTCACCACCTTTTTCCAAACCTGATGAACGCATATCTCTAAGGCGTTCTTTAATTTTGTCTACTTTATCAATAACTTTTTCATATTCACCATCATTGTAAAGTTTTTGGATTGATTCTAACTCAGACATATAACCTTCTGCTTTAGTAGTTATATCATCTTTATCAATCATTACTTCTTGTTTTTTAGGAACAACAATCCATTTGTCTTTTAAAACAGAATATAAACCTGAGGCTGTATGGCTTTCGCCTTCATTTTCAACATATACTTCTACAGGAAAGCCATAAATAGTAATATCGTGAGCATCATTCCAAATACTTTTTTTAGCCATAAAATAATTTCTTACAAATTCTTCATCATCATCTACATCAGCATAATCTAATATTAAATGTAGGTCAACATCTGAGAATTTAGACCAGTTATAGTTAGCTAAACTACCTGTTAATTTAATATCTTTTAATTTTACTCCTGGGGGTAAATCCAATGAGTCGAAAAAATCTTTAGCAATTTTAAGGAGTTTTTTTCTAATTTCGGGTTTTAATTTTTCACCATCCCAAACATCTTGAACTAAAGTATCTTGAATATCAAAGCTATCAATTACATCTTTAGGTACTACTTCTAAAATAAGTTCATCAAGTTTTTGTAAACGTTTAGTTTTTTCTTTAGAAGCTTCTTTACGGCTTGTTATATAATCTAAACCTCTTTTTAACCTCGCTTTTGTATCAGGGTCTTTAGCTTTACCGTAAGCTGCTCTAACCCTTTGATGGATTAAATTAATTACTTGGGATTGACGAGCATGAGATTTATTTTTAAATGAAGTTTTATTTAAAGTATCAACTATATCCTCTTTAGTTTTAAATTTAATTCCTACTGTATCAGAAGGATCTTCATCTGTGTATAATCTTCTTTCACTTCCTTTTGGTTTTTTACCTGTGCCTTTTTTAGGGTCTGCTTCAGTAATTTGAGCAGCAGGTAAATTCTTTTTAGCCCAATCTAACCAAATTTTCTTTATTTGGGCTTCTTCTTTAGCAGATAATTCTTCAGCTCTTTCATCTAAAAAATCATCGATTGCTTGATTTAAAGTAATTTTTTTAGTTTTAGCTGTTTTATATAATCCTTGAACGTGGGCAGGAATTTCAAAATCTGTGGTTAGATAATCAAATATAGGAGGGTCACCAATATCTCGAGGAATTACACCTTTAGGGAAATTGTATTGCCCAACATGTTCTAATTCATGTCTTAATGCATCTTTAATTTCAGCATTTAATTTATTATAATTTTCTGGGAAGGCATCTGGGTTGTAATTGATTATAATTTCTATGCTATCTCCATCACCCGCAGCATTTATAATGTAAGGTATAGGGCCTAAAGTATCAAAATCAGTAGGTACAAATTCTAATTGTAAATCATAATAAACATCTTCTACATTTCCTTCAAATTCAAAATCCTCGCTTTTATAGGGTTCACCTAATGTTGATTTAAATAAATTTAAAATAAAACGAGATTGAGTAAGAACTTCTTGATCGTATCTACCTTCTTGTAAAGGTAAAATAGGAGTAGAAGATAAGAAATTCTTTTTACGCATAATAGTTTTAGCAATAGCTCTATTTGCTATTTTCATAAAAGGAATATTAATATTAGTTTCCCTATCTTTAGCTACTACTTCTTTATATTTTTTTAGGAATTCAATAAATTCTTCTTTTTTATCAGCTAATTTATCAAAGAAATCTTCTACTTCGTAAGGTTCAATGTCTGGGTAGTTACGAGGATCGTTTAATCGATCAAAGAAATGTTGTCCTGATAAGTCAATATCAATGTCAGGACGCATTTTATTATCAGCAAAATCTTCAATAGCATCTACCTCTTTTTCATCAAAGTTATCTACTTTAAATGATAATCGTTCTTCTAACCCTAATGTTGCTAATTTAGTATAATATTTTGGGTCTTCTTTTAAATGATCTAAAGCAATTTTCATTGCTATTTTAGGATCATCAGTATGTTCTTTTTCTACCTCGATTCCTTTTTTTAATTCTTCAGGATCATACTTACTCCACTTATTATTCATATCAGATTTAGTAATCCAAAATTGTCTACCTTGTTTATCTTCTAAATTATATCTATTTTCAATTATTTCTTTTACGTCGTAGAATTTTTTACGCTTAAGGAATAATTTTTTACCTTCATGGTAAACACAAGCCCCCTTTTCAGCTAATAATTTATAATTGGGTTGGATTGGGTTTTTTTCTTCATTAATACCCATTGTATCTGAAAGCATATTCCAAATTTGGTTAATTTCAGGGATATCAGGAAGAGATTGAATAAATGTTTCTTTATCTCTAGCTAATAAAGCTTTTCTAGTTTTAGTCCCGCTTACAGTACCTCCAGTTATTATTTTTTTTACTGTAACGTTAGGATAATTCCCGCTTTGAAGAGATTTAGTACGTTTAATTATATCTAAAGAATCTTCTTCATTTCCTTCTCTAGCTCCTAAAAACCAATAAATATCTTTTTCAGGATTATTTTTAGCATACGAATAAACAGCAGAAATTGGGGCTTTACCTTCAGGAGCAGGTTGTACTTCTACTTTTTTAGGAAGGTACTTTTGGTATATTCTCCAAATAGCTAATGATTCAGATTGTGTAATAGAATCTCTTTCTCCACTTCCAACTAATACAATCATTCTATCTATTTGAGGGTTTTCATCTAAAGCACGTTTTACTACCTCTAAGTGTCCTACTGTAGGAGGTTTAAATCCTCCTCCATACATGCCAACTATTTCCTTACGTGGGATTTCGGCTTCTTCTAATAAACCTTTTAGTAATTTAACGGATAAACGATTCATAGAGATAAAAATGCTTTAATTTTTGATTGGGCTTCTTCTTTAGTAACAGAATTATCTATTACATTTTGTACTTGATCCTTACTCATAAAATCAGCTACTTGTTTATTAGTTTCAGCTTTTTTAGCATCTAATTTAGCTTGTTCTTCTGGGGTTTTAGGTTTTGTGTCAGAAGGTTTATAGGGATCTAGGTATTTTGTTACAATATCTTCAACACTTTTTTCTGTAAATGGGGTAGAATCATTTACAACTGCTACAAAGTTATTTCCGAATTCATTATAATACGTGTCAAAGTTACCAGTAACGCCAGACCAAGTCCTAAATACAATTGCAGGCGGTAAACTTCTGTCCTTGCCTTTGCTCTTTTCAAACCTTTTTTCATTACGTTCAAGTGATTGTTCTAAAGAAGTATAAACATATAACATCATAGTATTATATCCTGCTTCTTTTAAACGTTGATTAAGTTTTAATGTTGCTCCTTTTGAAGCAGCAGTACCATCTATTACAATATTTTCATTAGCTTCAACAGCGGCATCCATAGCAGCATCATACTGCTTTTTAGAAAATCCCATTGCTTTTGCTTGTTCACTACGCTCCTCAGGAGTAGCATTTTTCATATCAAGAGATACACCCCTTTTAATTAGGTCTTTTACATAAAAATCATCAACGTTTAATACTTTAAGATCAAATTGGCTTAAAATATCACCTATAATGGATGATTTACCTGCTCCAGGGGCACCTGCTAAAATTAGTGCTTTGGGTTTTCCTTGTATTTCTTTTAAAATATCGTATAATTTCACAGCGAAGTATTTGTTATAAATATTACAAATCTCTTTTAGCTGTGGTGCGGAATTCGGTAAATGCTGGTTTGTGGTTTGGGTTTTCTAAGTCGAATAATTTACGAACTGCTCTATAAATATCTAAATTTTCTTCTTGTGAGCGGGATGATTCATACATTTCCCATCCTTTACCTTGCATTTTATCTTTTGCTGCTTTTCTTTTAGAAGATTTTAACCACAAGATACCAGTACGGTTTACTTTTTTACCAAAGCACTCTTCAAAACATTGAGCGTAAATTGCTGTTTGTATATCATACGTAGTTTGAAGGTGATTAGAGGTTTTAAAATCTATAATCCATAATTCACCATTAATTTCACAAACTAAATCACAAGTACCTGCTATTTTTAATTCATCTGAAAATAAGTGGACTTCAGCTTCAATTAATGAGGGTTTGTATTCCTCCCAAAATTCGACAAAACGTAAAAACATTTCCCAAATATTAGGATCATACATAGGACGTCCATGTTCTAAGAATTTTAACTCTTCACCATTAAGGTAAGCTTCAATCATTTCATGGACCTGTGTGCCTTCTTCAGATGCTTTTTTAACAATATAATCAGCAGAATATCCTACTTTTTTAAGCCAATCTTCAAAAAATTTACCTTTAGGATAATGGCTTAAGACATAAGTTACTGATGGGTAATATTCACCATTTCTACGGTAATATCTCCCATCGGGAAGGGTTATTTGTTTGTGGTCGTCGGAAATTTCTAATATTCGACCATAGGCTTTTTTAATTTTTGTCATAGATATAATTTTCTAGCTAAAAGCCCAGATAATGTTAATGGAGTAGACTTTTGTATAAGTTCAGTGAAACGTTTGAATCCTAACTCACTAGGGTCTTTATCGTCCATTTCTAATAAATGAACCTCTTTACCCTCATTCATAAACCTTTCACAAAAATTAAGTGCTGCTTTCATAGCATCACTATCTAACGCAATATATATTTTTTCAACTTTAGAAGAAACAATTTTCTTCATTAAATTAGTTTGAATATTTTTCCCTAACAGCGGAATAGCATTTCGTTTGATGGCTATGGCATCAAATGGTCCTTCGCACAATACCAACGGGCTACTCCAGTTTATAAACATTTCAAATGGTACAATATCGCGAGATACTGATGGGTTTTTATATTTTCTAAATGGTTCCCTTTCAAAACTACGGGCTGTAAAATAATTTAAATTACCTTCAGCATCATAAGAAGGAATAATAATCATATTTTGATATTCCCCACTTTCACAATACCCCATATGATATTTAATCATATCTTCCACAGTAACTCCTCTACGCTGGAGATATGCTAGAGCATGACGAGCCATTAGACTGTTAGGTTTATTAATAAATGGGATATATTCTTTGGGGAGGAATAAATCATTATGTACTATAGTCTCCTCAACAAATGAACCCTGGGGGATTAATCTTTTGGCTTCTTCAATCTTATCGTATGCCTCTGCTTTTTTAAAAAGATTAGGAATTGTTTTTCCTCTGGTGTTACATACCCAACAATGCCAAGGATTATGTCCTTTTTTATTTTCTGTAAAATTCACCTCCATTTTTGGTTTGTGGTGCTTACAGAAAGGACAGTGGTAAGCATAATTACCTCTTGAGGTTTGCTTACCTTTTCCTAAAACGGAATCAACTAGGGTTACTAGTAGATGATTTATCATGTAAATGAATATACGATGGGAAATTTAGAAATCAAAGTCTTTTGAAAAAAACTTTCCTAAAATGTTATCGTTATAATATAAATTTGGATTTTCTAACACTCCTAGCTGGAATAGGTATTTAGTTTCGAGGTATGTAAGGTGTTTTTTGTCAAAAGCTACTTCGAGAATTTGCCTTTTCAGAGATTCTTTCGTAACTTCTCCTTCAGTAATTTGATTTTTTAAGAGAGTATTTGAACCAATATATGATTTCCAATCGCTTTCTTTACTTACAATTTTATATAACGATTTTCTTCCACGTCCTGTTTGGTCTGCTAATTCGGCTCTAGTAAGTTTTCGTTTTTGATTATGGTATAAAACTTTTTTACCTACATATTTTTTACCCTCGGGGGTAATT
>Ga0208644_1001869_pt1 | contig 17175 bp, 26 predicted proteins | sample VirMetDEL_Nov_18_FD_184517 | JGI IMG/M metagenome (GOLD analysis project Ga0208644, IMG submission 184517) | Aqueous microbial communities from the Delaware River and Bay under freshwater to marine salinity gradient to study organic matter... | ecosystem: Environmental > Aquatic > Marine >... | reverse complement strand
ATCATCAGGGGGGTTTAGCGAACGATCAAAGACTCGACTACTCGCCTGTGGAAGTCCTCTCGCATCAGCTTACGGTACGCCTCGATCAACGCCGCCTTCTCCTCGGGGGTGAACCAAACTAAATCCGCGCACTCGTCATGTGCAAGACTAAACATTAACTCTACCGCCCAACCCCAACGGTCATCGGTACTATTTAAGAACTCCTCTGGAACGCGTTCCATTCTTTTTATCAACAGTTTGACGCCTTCATTCATTTAGAAGTTTCTCCACATCGTTTATGTTATCTTCGTTGACAACCATCGAGATACCGCCAGCTTTGCGTATCGCCTCAAGCTCTCGTAGTTGTAAGGGGGTAGGTTTGTTTTTGCCAGCCTTACACTCGATGCCAATGAACGCACCGTTGTGACAGCATATAATGTCGGGTACGCCACTGCGCCCCATGCCGTAGGTAGCGGGAAAGAAATAGTAAACGCCTTTAAGTTTCAGCAGTTTAACTATTTTGTCTTTTACTTTTTTCTCAGGGGTGCTTGCCATGTGCGGTAAGTTACCACATACATGGACTTTGTCAAGACAAAAAAAAGCCACCCGAAGGTGGCTCTAAGTGTTGCGAATCATCTAACAGTGTTAGGTCATTTACAACGTTGTTTGTCGACATGCTCGCCAAGAACCTTGCGTATCTCAGCGCTGTAGTTGGCCTTATCTTTGAAGTACTCCACTACATACTCAGGCAGCCTTACATTTATTTTAACTAGGGCTTTTGGATTACCCTCGTGGTCTTTATCTAGTGCTTTCATTAGTACCTCTCACAAAAAACGAAGTGTTGTTAAGTCTGTAACCTACATCGACTAAGAACGAATCATCTTCTAACAGCTTCAACAATCCGACACCGCTGCGTAAAGAATCGGGCAGGCTCTCAGGGGAGTAGGAGTCTACAGGTAATGCCGTTAAGTGTCCGTCAAACGCACGAGGGTTGTATTGCTGCGTGTAGTAGTTACCGTCATTACCGATCTTTACTACCAAGCCAATGGGCTTAGGGTAAGTTATAGACTTGATAGCCCTATAGGTTTCGTATTCTTCGGCGTACTTCTCTATATCGTCCTCTGGCACTCCTTGTAGCTCTAGCGCTTTTAACAGCAGTGTAAAAGATTCTTTCTTCAAGTCTCTTGAAATCATCGCAGCAGGTATAAGTCGCTGTACCTTGTAGTTCATGTTTTGTTTAGCCCGCGCGAAGATTTGGCATATTGACTCATTAGCCGCTTCTAATCCTTCCACTTCACTCGGGGGCTTAAACTCTCGTTTGAATATAGCTAACGCGGTATCCAAGCTGTTCGTCTTTTTAGAAGTGCTTCGCTTTAACTTCTTTCGTATGCGGTCGTTTGTTAACTCGTACCGGCCATAACTACAGATTATCGAGCCTAGCTTTGTCTCGCCTTTCCACACAACGATTGCATAGCAAGGTGCGTTTATATACGCAGCGCGAGGCGCAAGTTGAAACTCGTACTGTGGGTAAGACGCGCATAGTACTGATGTTAGCCTTACAAGCGTAGAGTTAACTCGCCCTGTTAGAATATCCTCTGAAGTAGGCGTTGGCTCTTGTGGGTCCATGTACTGCTCGGCCAACATTGGACTCATTCTCGAAGTGCATAGCAAACGCCTTAAGTTTTTGTATCTGAGTAAAATTCTTCCGTTATCTGTTATATCTTCTTCGTATTGCATAGTAATCACCAGTCAAAAGATTTTATGATTGAGTCTACTTTACCCTTCAAGTCCGCTCGCACTAACGCTGAGCCCTTGATCGAGTCGAGGTCTATACCACGCATGGCGTTCTCCAACCTAAGCCTTGCAGCTTCTAGGTCAGGGTCTTGCGTTACATTGAAGTGCTTAAGCAATTTGCACAGCTCCAATGGGTCATCAACAAACGCATCATGCCAACGCCTAGTCTTGTCTGGGTCATCAACCAAGCGATCACTCATATCCTTGAGCTTGTCGTATAGTTTCTGCCATGAAAGCCTGTGTGCTTCCGCCACGCGTTCTTCGATAAGTTTGTCACACGAACGCTTGGTCTCTTCGAGTTCTTCCGCTGCCAGATCAATAGCGAAATGCCCAGACTCAGGTACAGGCGTGAAGTAAACTTTGAACGAATACTTGGCGCGTACCTCCTCAGCAGTGGGGTAGTCCTCCTCACAATACATAGAACCCAAGGTATGCTTAGCCGTCTCCTTTAGAGCGGCGTAGTTCTCAGCAATCTCATCTGCCCGTCTTTCCAGATCAGCTTTGCGTTTGTTCCAACCTTGCTTGAACTCCATAAACAAACTGGTCGGTAAGTAGTTAGCACCTCTGTGTTCCCAAGGCATTGTTTGCCTATCGCACCAGTGGCGCACTTTGGTGACCTGATTGTTTAACTCTTTAACAAGCTTTGAGCCTGACATAAGATTCTTCTTGAATTTACCTGCGTCACTCTCCGCATTGTTTTCTTGCAGTACCCGTTCGGTCTGCGTCTTGTCCAGTTTCTCCGCTGTCCAAGTGTTTATATGTAGTCGTACTAACATTCCGCTTGATGCAATACTCATTGTCGTTCTCCAGTGTTGTAAATAATCTAACAGTGTTAGGTGTTATAGATTTATAATTCGGTGTTCCAGTAATCGAACAAGGTTTGCTTTGCTTGCTTACGCTTTACAAACTGCCGCGTCTTGTCGTCTGGAGGAGTTTCTTCTGTGTAACACTCAAACGTACGAGCGGCGCCCTCCATTGAGACATTCTTCTCGCCTTCATACCAGTCTATACAAGTGACGGCTAGTCGCCCCGCCTCTGTTATGTTGTTCACGCGATACCTACGCATAGCGCTGTCGCGCACTACATCTCCCACTTCAACCTCGCGGTCATTAATTATTCGATACACTTTCATTTCATATACCTCGCATTAGAATCTTTCACATATTTACCCAACGGTGCTTCTTCCTCGACAAACAGGGAGCCCGAATACAAACACTTAAGCAGGTCATAGGCTTGTTTCCTGAACGCAGGTATCACCAAGCTTGTTTCCCATGCCGAAGTCCCATTTCCGCCGTAAGTCCATTCATGTTTTGTAGCCCCTACAGTGAACATCTCCAGTGCAGAAAGCCAAGTACCGTTTGGGTCTTGTTCAAGCAGTGCCTCGCGTGTGTTGGTATCGTCGTCCAGCAAGAGCTCGAGAGTACGCCGCTGCTTATTAAGTTCGCTCCATCTGTTGCTGCCCTCATTTGGCTCGAGCAATTTAGACATGCTGCTTATGTACGACATGAACGCACTGTGCTGCTTGCGCACTTGATTCCAAGCCTTGCGATCTAGCTTGTGAACCATCACTGGGTCGGGGTTGCGCAGCGTAAGCACATCGTTCTCGTCTGGTTCTAAGATTGCATCTACGCCGTTTGCTATGCGGAAGTCCCCTCCTTTGAGGCTAAGCCAAGTCTCACCGTTCCGAGTCTGTGCCATTACTCCTTTCCAACGCAGCACCTCACTAATGAAGTTGTGCGTGGTGTTTGTCGCCCACCCACCGTTGTTGATGAGTATCGTACCGTCCGACATATAAGTAATTACATCGGTGTTGTACACTCTAAGCGCGTAAGCCTTGTCCTTCTCACGCTCGATGATTTGAAGATACTTCTTGCGCCTACCATTTCGCGTATCACACAAAGGGCGTAGGTTGTTGCTGCCCCTGATAGGCTTGATACCGTTGTAGTGGTCTCGCGCTGTGTGGAAGTAGCTGATATGGGGTAAGTCTGAATATTTACCAAACATGTCGTTCTCCATTGTTGTAAATGACCTAACACTGTTAGGTGTTGTGAATTAGAAATCTATGTATGTCTCGCGGCTCATGTTAAGTGCATGGGCTGATCCGTAACTGCGTTCATAATGTACGTCCTCATACTCCTCGCCTATGCGCATAAACTCATAGTGAAAGATCGGCTCACCATGTGGGTCTGCCTCATCTAGGAACGTACCCTCCCACTCAGAAAAGGCGCGGGTATAGACATCAACCTCCTCGTACCCCTCGTACCACTTCACGCCGTCAAACTGAAACAGCAGGTACTTGTCACCGCTACCTCCTTCACGAACCTCGAAATGGTCAGGTAAAGTCTCGTCTGCATACAGCTTGAGCGCAGCGAAGTCCTTCGCGTTCTTCGGATACATCATGATTGTCACATCGCTTCTATATCCCATTGGACTACTCCTCTGGTTTGCCGCGTAATTTACCCAAGGCGTAGAGCTCATCGCTCAGCACCCGAATTTCCTGCACCCCGAAGTCACCCGCATTAACAGGGTACACATGATGCGACTCCTCCTTAGTGCTCCAGTTTTTCTTGTGCTCGTACACCTCCTCTGCACTCTGCATTACAAGTGTCATTATTTCTCCCATTTTTTCGGGTGATATTATTAGCGTCTTGTGTCCCCACTCGAATAGCATTTTCATTACGCTGCTTCCTGTATGTTGATTGTCTTACCCACTGGTGCGGTTATCTTGTCTTTGTTAGCGATAGCCCATAGCACTGGCACATTCCACACGCCCCAGTTATTGACCTCGCCATCGGTGAGCATAAGCACGAACTCTGGCTCGATGCCCTTCTCCTTCAAGTACTCAGGAACACAGGCAGGGTCAGTACCACCCCCACCTATCGGCTTGGTCTCATGCTCGAAGTTACGGAAAGCCTGAGCGTCATACTCCTCATGCGCCCCCACTACTCCATCCCAATACAACACATGCACCTTGTCGATGTTCAGGGTCAGTGCGATCTTCTTGACCTCACCCACTACACGCCCCATCGCATTCTCGAAGAACATAGAGCCCGAAGCGTCCAATGCGAACACTGCCTCTCGTATGCTTTTACCCTCGAGAGTAGGCATCACGATGCCCATATGCAGGAACCGTCTGTTGGGGCGGCGCCAAGTACTCACCTCCTTCGCTGCACAGCTAGATCGAAAGAACTCTGCCATCTCGTCCTCCCATCGAACCTTACTCTGGAGTAGTTCATTCAAACCAAGAGGGGAGTTCGCACCTCCAACGCCCGCCTTCTTAGCCGCCATCTGTCCCTGTCGCAAGGCTTGCTTTATGTCTTGCTCGAGTTGCTGCGCCTCCTCCTTGCTCAAGTCCTTGGCGCTGTCCCAATCGTGCTCATCGAAGTTACCACCACTCGGTTCGTTGCCTTCTTCCTGTTGCTGTTGCAGGTCTTTGAATATCTTAGGCACAGTCCACCCATCGTACTTGGGGTCGTACAGCCCAATCATATTTCCCTCTGCATCTCGCGGCATTGTGACAAACTCACCGTTCGGGTCTGCCTTGAGTATCTTGCCGTTGATCTCATAGTCACACGCCATGTTCGCCAGTTTCGCATCCAGCAAGTACAGCGGACGGTAAGTAGTTGGGTGCCTACCTGCCTTGTGCAGGTTCTCGTGAATGATGACGAAGCCCACGTGCTTGTTGTCCTCCAAACCATTGAGGAACTCCACTCCATAGGTCTCGTTACGCCCATCGGTACACGCTGTCGGGAACCCCTCCTCGAGGGTAGTCTTGCCCATCATCATGATGCCACTAAGCTCAGCGAACGGCTTGCTACGCATTAGTCCTATCTTGATTGCTTTGAACCTACGCTCTAGTGTCTGCATTACAGTAAGTCCTCGTTGTCTCGCGCCCAGTCAGTGAACGCTCGGTTAGTGAAGGCGATCTTGCTCTTGATCTTGTGCCGCGCAAGGTTGATGCAGAATATGCACTGCCACTCCTCGTCTGCTCGGCGTAAGTAGGTAAGGATTGCACCAAGGTTCTCCGCTGTTACCCGCTCGAGTAGTCCGAAGGTAAGCACTGCTAGAGCGCCGGGCTCTTCAGGTACTCTTGTTGTAGCGGGGTTCTTCTCTATATCAACGAACGGAGGTAGTGAGTCCTGATGCCTGATGAATGCACTGAATCCTTCCGCAGCGGAACGCCCACCGATACCTGCTATCGCAGCATGCAAACTGTGTGCATCAAATAGGCTTCGCTGTTTGATTATGCGGCTGATGATCTCCAGTACACGCGGAGAGAGACACCCATCTTGCGGCTTGGTTGGGTGGAAGATTAGCTCGTTGCCGTCTTGGTCACCGTCCAAGTAAGAAGCCAAGCAATGTGGATAGCGATCTACATACGCCATCACCAAGGGAGCGATACCGTTAGCCGCTGCCCAGACTAGCCATAGCGCGGCGTTAGGCTTAGCAAGATTCAACCGCACGATACGCTGCTTACTATGCGCCTTGAGTGAATCGCCTACGCCATCTGTACCAAGGTTGCCCGTCATAAAGATGATGCTTCCCTCGGGTATCCGTACGTCACCGAGTCGTGGGTCAAACACCTCTAGCATAGGGTGAAGCATATTCTTCACAGGGTCGGCGCCCTTGGTGAACTCATCTAGGCATATCACTACGGGCTTACCGTCTTGCAACATGAATCTAGAGTTGGGGTAGTACCTAGTTGTCCTAGACTCGTGGTCAATCACAGGCATCGCCACATCGCCAAGGTCTAGGTTAGGTACGTCAATCATCGCCAGTGGGTAGCCTGTTGCTCTGGCAATCTCCTTTGAAATCATAGACTTACCAACACCTGGCTCGCCCTGTAACATATAGCGTACATCGGGGTTCGCCAGAATAAGAGCAGCGGCTTGGTCGTGGTTCACTGTGAGCGTTTCGATAAGAGTGTTTTGCATTGTCGTTCTCCATTTGGTTGTAAATCATCTAACAGTGTTAGGTGTTGCAGATTGGGTTGTCAGTTGGTCCGCGTTAGGGCGGGGTTGTTTCTTGATTGCAGCCAGTGTCTCTTCGGCTCGCTCAAGGTTGGCTATGGCTTGCGCCACATTGTTACGCCTAGATATTAGACGCGCGTCAAAGTACGGGGCTTGATCTTTCAGCTCCGCATCTAGGTACTCGAGCATCGAGCGTAGGTCTGCCATTGTGTACTCCATTATTCGTCCTCCTCGCGTACGTTTTCTGGATAGCAATCAACATCGAGCGTGTGGTCAGCCACCACGCCCTCCTCGAACAAATCAACGATCTTCGCCCGCGCCTCATCGTAGGACTCAGCCTCTACAACGTATTGGTGCGCGGTCATTACCAACATGGAACCTGTCCATCTACTCATAAAAATTACCCCTTAGAATAAGAACGTGAGTAAACAGAGGGCATAAATACCCACAAAGAAACCGAGCGCACCCAGTACCCGACCTGCCCACACCCAACCAGACACAGGCTCCTCCCACGCGTGAAGGTTATCTGGGTCGTGAATGTTGAGGTCTTTGGGCGAATAGATGCTGTCGGTGCGCCACTTGGTCATACGCTCAATGTTTTGTTTCTTCATGCTGTTCTCCTTCTAGCTTCTGGTCTATGAGGTTCTTACACGTTGCAATAGTCATAGCGATTATGAGGTTTGCCATTGATGGGTTACCTTTCCCACGCAGTGCCGCCTCCACAAATTCGAACAGCCGCTCCATGCTGTCGTAGCCCGCAATCATAGAGTCTTTGCCTAAGCCCTTAGCGATCAGATCAATCTGGTTTTCTGTTTTCATCGGAAAAATCCTCCTTTGTTGTTGATGCCGCGCAGGTCGGCTCGGTCAGTAATGAGCATGTAGTTGCTCTTGTGCATCGGTGCTACCGTATGCTTGCGTTGCCTTGCCAGTACCTCTCCACACCGCATACAAGTGGAGTAGCCCAGCGCAGCGCGATCCTTGGGGTACAAAGAGTCGCACACGATACAAGGTCGGTCGGCGAGAAGCTGTTGTTTTACTTTACCCATTAGTCTAAGCCCTCGATGAATCCGTTGTTGCTCCATGAAGAAGCGCGGGTGATTGTGCAGTACACAGGCTCGTTCATAGCAAGCTCCAAATCGCCTTCAAACTCTTTGAAGTAATGCTCCGCTTCAGCTACGGTGTTGAAGGTGTCAATGTAAAAGGTGTGGCTGCTCTTCATACCTGTGATGTCTAAATCCCACATATCTTTTCTCATGTCGTTCTCCTTAGTTTTGCTCTAGTTTCCAAATTAAATCCCGAAGTAAGTACTCAACTATTTCTAACTTCGGTGGGTGACGCTGGGTTAACGGAACCAGTGCAGTGTTCAACTGCTCTAGCGTACTTTCTTTTAACAGGCGCAATTCAATCTTTGCGGCGTCTACTTCGTCTTGCTTGTGGATTAGCTGGTGCCTGTAGTGCGTAGCGTCCTTCGTTTCCATATCGTTCTCCAGTGTTGTAAATCATCTAACAGTGTTAGGTGCTGTGAATTGGTCGCGTGTGTTACAGACACACTTTTATTTATTTTTTATTACCATTGTATCACAATGTTATGGGAATTGCAAGTGGGATTCGCAGGGTGTGGTAGATCGGCAAGCGGCAGCGGTGGAAGAAAGGAGAAGGGTAATGTTACAAAAGTAGGTAATGTTATAACAATAGGGGGTAATGTTACGGGGGGAAAATACAATGTAGTACAATGACAAACCCAGTGGTGGTGCGTGTTGTGGAGGAGTGGAGGGCTGTAGTAGTAGTAATGTTATAAAAATATAATATATATATACCTACCTTTCGCAAATATCACATTCGTACACTGCTTGCTTACATAGCGTGAGAGGCTCTTTAACAGAAAGGTACCCGTAATTTTCTGTGTAACATTACGTTTTTTGTAACATACTTTTAATATCAAACACTTAGCGTGTAACATTAAAGTGAATTCATGTAACATTGTACAATGTTACGTAACATTACCCCATTTCGTGTAACATTGGGGCTCCCACCACCCTGATTACTATCATGTCCCTACTAAGCGTGTGCTAAATCATCTAACAGTGTTAGGTGTTGTAACTAAGTAGTACATTGTTATATCAAGATGACCCTCCCACCACCTTGATTACTATCATGTCCTCATTTAGCAGGGTAACAAGGAACTACTCCAGAGCAACAAGATGCGAGCCTAGCGTATACTGTGGGCTCCAGACGCTCCCACCACCTTGACTACTATCATGTCTGCAATTTGTTGCAGATCATCTAACAGTGTTAGGTGTTGCAGACCCGATGAATTATCGTTCATCACATTTTCAAGGAGTCAACCCCGAATGTAGTACAATGGCTCTGCCAGTCAAAACTAATCAGGCCGCCACGACTGGAGAGCGGCAGGAGAACGACAATGAACACAACATTTAATGCAGAAATCGACTACACATCAGCAACACAGGCAGACATAGTTGCCTACAACACAGCCAACGCCATCACCGTTGAAACCCTAGTGAGTGCGGCACAGGAAGCCGAGACCGTAAAATACGGAGTAGAGCGCGCAATAGCGGCAATGATCAACAACACACTAGGCGCCAAGAAAGGACAGCGCAACTGGTTTGACGTTGAATACCGCGAAACAGGCGACCTCGCTTCAGCATGGCAGCCCCACAAGAAAGCGTTGACGGACGTATACAAGGCCAAAGGCCACACCAATCCATCAACACCGTTAAAGCGAATCAAAGCCTATGGCTTTGAGCTTATACATGGCAAAGCGCCACAGGCGCCAACGAGCCCAACGCGTGACATATTCGACCGTCTGGCCGAGGATTTAACGCGCCTATACAAGGCAGGCATTAACCCAGAGAACGAGGAGACCATTAAGCACCACAAGCAAAGCGCCAAGATTCGAGCGGCACTAGCTCAAATCACCAAGGCCCTGAAGGAGCTTGACCGCCTACCAGAAGCCGACTAAGCCAGACCACGCTAGACCAAGGAGCCCAAGGACGGGCTCTTTTTTTCGCTCGCGCTCGCTCGCTACGCTCGCTCGGGACGCTCACTACGTTCGCTGACAATCAAAGTCAAAGGCAAGAAAGCCTCGACAAGTCGAGGTAATTATTTATTAACGCTCGCTACGCTCGCTTGGTACCTGAGCTCACTACGTTCGCTACGGTACCCTCACTTCGTTCGGGAAGACCATACTAACTAGGTACCCGTACCCCGCCCCCCACTTAGACATAAACGGGAATCCTGCTACCCCACCTACTTAATAATATGCACAGTGGGTACCATGATTTCAAAACGCTTACCCCCCACCCCTATATATTTTATAATTAAATCAAGTACTTACCCCACCCCCTTCTTTCCTGTACCCGTCTGGTCCGCACCCCACCCCCTCAATATAGGGAACACCCCCCATCAGGGGACCCAAAATTCCTTCTTCTTTCCTTCATTTGCCCATTTTTTCCTTCTTCTTACTTTGGAGTTCCCCCTTGCACTAGGTATAACAATGACTTACACTGCGCCCAAACTGGTATGAGATACCTGCGAAAATATATATGCCTACTGTAAAAGTGGAGCCGACAACGGAGCACAAGGTGCCCTACGACCTGTCCGAGGAGAAAACTAAGACTCTTCTCGAAGAGATGGCTGTCGCCGGTAATACGGCGGAGCTGCAGGTGGAACTCGGTGCTGCCCTTGACGTCTCAGAAGCCGACGCTGCTCGAGAGAAAGAACTGCTAGAAGCAGTGGCTAAGGCTAAGAAGCCTTCCAACCTAAAAGAACCCAACACTGCCTTCGCTGCCGCAGCTTTCCTTCGTACCTATGGTCAACAACTGGCTATGGACGCTGCTGCTGCACGTGCCGCTATTACAAATAAGCTTATGGAGATAGCTAACTGCGGGGATACCCGCTACGAGCTTAAGGCTTTGGAACTCCTAGGTAAGCACAGTGACATTGGTATCTTTACCGAACGCAGTGAAATGACGATAAAGTATGATGATCCCGAGAAGCTTGAGAAAGAAATCAAGGAGCGGGTAAAACGCCTACTGAATGCGACCGTGGTGGATACTGTGCCGTTGGGGGATAACCTCGATGAGGAGCTTGGGCTGCTAGATGAGCTAGCAGAAACTGTGGAGCCGGACGAAGAGGAAGTACAGGAGATAGATGAGCTCGGTATTTGATAACATATCGCTGAGTGACATACCCAAGATACTTCCGATGCTCAATGCTGCAGAGCAGCAGAAGATATTGGCGGAGCTGCAGCACCTAGAGCAGCTTAAAACTCGCAAAGGGGCCCAAGACTATTTCATGCCGTTCGTGAATGAGATGTGGCCTACGTTTATATCGGGTAGACACCATGCGATTATGGCTTCGGCGTTTGAACGAGTGGCTAACGGCGAGTGTAAGCGGCTTATTATTAATATGCCTCCTCGTCATACTAAGTCTGAGTTTGCTAGTTATCTTTTGCCTGCTTGGTTTCTGGGTAAATATCCCAACAAGAAGGTTATTCAGACGTCGCACACAGCAGAATTGGCGGTAGGCTTTGGTCGTAAGGTACGTAACCTCGTTGACCAAGAGGCGTATAAACAGATTTTTCCCGAGCTGAGCTTGCAGAGCGACTCAAAGGCGGCGGGACGATGGAATACGAGCAAGGGTGGCGACTACTTCGCTATCGGTGTGGGCGGTGCGGTAACCGGTAAAGGTGCTGACCTGCTTATTATTGATGACCCCCACTCGGAACAAGAAGCTGCTCTGGCGGAGATGAACCCAGAGGTCTACGACAAGACTTACGAGTGGTACACATCAGGTCCTCGTCAGCGTCTACAACCGGGTGGAGCTATCGTTGTTGTTATGACGCGGTGGTCGTTACGAGATTTGACCGCTAGGGTGCTGAAGTCATCGGCCCAGCGAGGCGGGGATGAGTGGGAAGTAATCGAGTTCCCTGCCCTGATGCCCAGTGGTAGCCCCCTGTGGCCGGAGTTTTGGTCGAAAGAAGAACTGAGCTCGCTGAAGGAAGAACTACCCAACAGTAAATGGATGGCGCAGTACCAGCAGCAGCCGACGTCAGAATCATCGGCTATCGTGAAGCGTGAGTGGTGGCAGGAGTGGGAAGAAGATGAGCCTCCGCCGGTGAACTTCATCCTGCAGTCATGGGATACGGCGTTCGAAAAAACTAATCGCTCGGACTACTCCGCCTGTACTACGTGGGGTGTGTTCTATAAGACTGGGCCCGACGGGACTCAGCAAGCGAATATTATATTGCTCAACGCATACAGGGAGCGGATGGAGTTCCCCACGCTGAAGCAAACGGCAGTAGAACAATACAATGGATGGGAGCCAGATGCTCTCATTGTAGAGAAGAAGGCGTCGGGTTCGCCGCTGATCTACGAACTTAGGGCCATGGGTATACCGGTACAAGAGTATACGCCCACAAAAGGAAACGATAAGATCAGTAGACTTAATGCGGTGTCTGATCTGTTTGCTTCGGGAATGGTCTGGGCACCCAGTACACGTTGGGCAGAAGAAGTGATCGACGAGGTTGCGAGCTTCCCGGCGGGTGAACATGATGACTACGTGGACTCCGTGTCTCTAGCGATGATGCGGTTCCGTAAAGGTGGGTTTATACGGTTGCCTTCTGACGAAGAGGAAGAAGACCCTATGTTTAGAAGGCGCAGAGGCGGGTACTACTAATGGCTATTGAAAAAGGATTGTATGGGATGCCCGAGGGTATCGACGGGGAGCTGATGGGTGAAGAGATGGCCCCTGACGCTATGGTGGGAATTGACGTCGTTACTGAAGGCGACCTGCCGGTGATGGTAGAGCTTGAGGATGGCAGTGTTGAAATCACTCTGGGTGAGGAGATTGAAGAAATCGACGCCGCGCCCTTCGATGCAAACCTTGCCGAATATCTAGATGACGGCCAGCTACAAGAAATAGCTAGCGAGTTGTGTGAGGCCATCGACGGTGATGCGTCAGCCCGTCGTGAGTGGGCCGACAGCTACGTGCGAGGCTTGGATGTACTGGGCTTCAAATACGAAGAGCGCACTGAGCCTTGGGAAAATGCGTGTGGCGTATATAGCAATATTTTGGCGGAGGCCGCTATCCGGTTCCAAGCTGAAGCTATGAGCGAGACGTTCCCCGCTGCTGGTCCTGTGAAGACTAAGATTCTTGGTGAACCTACTAAAGACAAAGAAGACGCAGCGCTACGGGTTAAGCAAGATATGAACTACGAGCTGACCGAGGTTATGGTAGAATACCGCCCGGAGCATGAGAGGCTCCTATATAGCCTTGGCTTAGCTGGTTCTGCGTTTAAGAAAGTGTACTTCGATCCTAACATTGGGCGTCAGGTAGCACTGTATATTCCCGCTGAAGATGTAATTGTCCCCTACGGCGCGTCAAATATTGAATCCGCCGAGCGTGTTACGCATGTAATGCGCAAGACAAAAAACGAGCTTATAAAGCTACAGGCCGCTGGGTTCTATCGAGAAGTAGACCTAGGCGATCCAGTGTCCTTCTTTACGGACATTGAAGAAGCGAAGGCTGAACAATCGGGAGTCTCTCTTACTTCAGACGACCGTTACACCATCCTTGAGGTCCATGCTGACCTGATTATTGACGGTATAGATGGAGCGGAAGAAGGAGATGCGCTAGTTGTCGCAAAGCCTTATGTAGTAACGCTTGAAAAAGGAACGGGTGAGGTGCTGGCGATACGCCGCAACTGGAACCCTGACGATTCTTTGACGCTAAAGCGTCAACATTTTGTACATTATGCGTATGTACCCGGATTTGGATTTTATGGACTCGGCCTCATTCATATTATTGGCGGTTACGCTAAAGCTGGTACTAGTATTATCCGCCAGCTCGTGGACGCTGGAAGCCTATCCAATCTCCCCGGTGGTCTCAAATCTAGGGGACTACGAGTTAAAGGCGACGACACACCGATTGGTCCGGGCGAATTCCGTGATGTAGACGTACCGTCTGGCAGCATCCGCGATAACATAATGCCCCTGCCTTACAAGGAACCTTCTCAGACGTTGCTAGCATTATTGCAGCAGATCACCGAAGAAGGCCGACGTTTAGGCGCTATCTCAGACATGAACATATCTGACATGAGTGCAAATGCTCCTGTTGGAACAACACTCGCTCTTCTAGAACGTACCCTTAAGCCAATGGCTGCGGTGCAATCTAGGGTGCATTACTCAATGAAGCAGGAGTTCAAGCTCCTGAGAAAGATTATTGCTGAGTACGCGCCAGAAGAGTATTTGTACGTGCCTGATCGTGGTGAACCCCGCGCGCGACGCGCTGACTATGCCATGGTGGAAGTAATTCCCGTCAGTGATCCCAACAGCAGCACAATGGCCCAGCGAGTGGTCCAGTATCAAACCGTGTTGCAGATGGCGCAGGCCACCCCACAAATCTACGACCTCCCACAGCTTCATCGCCAGATGATCGAGGTCTTGGGTATCAAGAACGCCGACAAGCTTGTACCGACCAAGGATGACATCAAGCCTACTGATCCAGTAAGCGAGAACATGAACTCCCTAGTTGGCAAGCCGATAAAAGCATTTATTTATCAAGACCATGCGGCGCACATTGCTACTCACCAAGCGTTTATGCAAGACCCCTCCATTATGGCGTTTATTGGGCAGAACCCAGCGGCGCAGCAGATTATGGCGGCTTTAAGTGCCCACATCTCTGAGCACGTGGCTTTCCAGTATCGACAGCAGATGGAAGACAAGTTGGGCGTACCTTTACCCGCGCCAAACGAAGAGCTACCAGAAGAGATGGAAGTGCAGCTCGCTCGCCTACTGGCAGACGCGGGCAAGCAGGTCACTCAAGAGAACCAAGCCAAAGCAGCTCAGGCCGCAGCTCAACAGAAGATGCAAGACCCCATCATCCAAATGCAGCAGCAAGAGTTGCAGCTTAAAATTGCGGAGCAGCAGAGGAAAGCTCAGAAAGATCAAGCAGATGCAGCCCTCGATGCCGCTAAACTTCAGTTGGATGCGCAGAAAGCCGAGCGCACCGCTGCTATTGAGGCAGCACGTGTAGCGTCACAAACAGAGCAAGCTCAAGCTAAGAACGATCTCGACGAGGCTAAGGCGATACTAGACTTAGCTAAATCGCAACAACGAGGACCACAACGTGGCTAAAAAATCAGGCATGGACTCTGCCGAGGCTATACGCCTAAACCGTACTACAAAAGGTACGAGCATCGGTAACGGCGCGCTGAAGATCAATTCGATGAACAAGCATAAACGCCGCAGTTTCAAGGAATACAGAGGGCAGGGTAGATAATGGCTAAAACCGTCTTTGACGTGCTGGATCAAAAACTTACGGAGATTAAAACCTCCAGCGAAGAATTCTTACATTCAGGTGGAGCTAAAGACTTTGCCGGATATAAGGAGGTGTGTGGCGTGATACGGGGCCTAGACGCTGCGCTCAGAGAAGTAAACGAACTGTCCCGCAACTATATGGAAGATGAAGATGACTGAAACTATAACGGTTAATGGGGTCGGTGCAGTTGCCGAAACAAGCCCCGCTATGACTGCATTAGAATTGAAAAGGGCTGCACAGATAGAAAAGGAAGAGCAAGAACAAAAAGAGCTAGAGGAGGCAATACCAAAACCCACTGGCTACCACGTTCTTATTGCTTTACCTAATGTAGAAGAGACTTTTGGAGACAGTGGTCTTGTTAAAGCTAGCTCAACAGTCAGAGAGGAATACATTCTTTCTACTATTGGTTTGGTGTTGGATATGGGCGACCAAGCCTATAACGACAAAGACCGGTTCCCTACAGGCCCTTGGTGTAAAACTGGGGACTATGTGATGTTCCGAGCAAACACCGGCACTCGGTTTAAATTAGGTAAACAAGAGTACCGGCTAATGAACGACGATTCGATACAAGCAGTCGTCCCCAATCCGCGAATGATCTCGCGTGCATAAGGAGTAAGTCATGCCTAGACAACAGGTAGAGTTTGAATTTCCAGACCCCGATAAAGAAGAAGCGGCCGCCGCAGAGATAGAAGTGGATGTTGCTGAAGACGATGCTCCTCTAGAAATAGAAGGTGCCGTCGGTCGGGAAGACATGAAGAAGCCCGGTAAAGAAACTATTAAAGCGGGCGACTTAGAAATTGAAGTAGAGGACGATACCCCACTGCATGACCGTGGGAAAGAACCCTCTCCACCAGAAGATATAACTGAAGACGAATTAGAAAACTACGGTAAGAAAGTGCAGAAGCGCTTAAAAGCCTTGTCTAAAACTTACCATGACGAACGTAGAGCTAAAGAAGCTATTCTACGTGAGCGCGAAGCCCTTGAACAGTACGCAAGACAATTAGTTGAAGAAAATCAAAAACTTAAGGGTAAATCTGATGAAAGCCACAATGCACTTATCCAATCTGCTAAAAAACAGGTGGAAAGTGAACTTGCTATGGCAAAAGATCAGTATCGAAAAGCGTATGAGTCTGGGGAACCTGATGCTGTATTAGAAGCTCAGACCTTACTCAATGCGGCTCAAATACGTATGGAGCGGGTAAATGCGCTAAAGCCTAAAGCAGCGCAGGGGAGAGAAACCTCTTTACAATCAACAGGTAATCCTGTAGAACGGGCACCAACAGCTCCCGTATCGCAAGTTGAGCGGGACGAGAAAGCCGAAGCATGGCGTGATGATAACCCATGGTTTGGCTCTGACGACGAAATGACAGCCTTTGCGTTAGGGCTGCACAACAAACTAACGAAAGACGGGGTTGACCCGCGATCAGATGAATACTACGAGAAAATTAACTCTCGTATGCGACAAGTCTTTCCCGACCAATTTGATGACGGGCTAGAAGACGATGAACCAGTAAGTACCCAAAGGAAGTCTAGCAACGTGGTTGCACCCGCTACGCGGAGCACAGCACCAAAGAAAATTAGGTTATCGCAATCACAAATAGCTATAGCGAAAAAACTTGGGGTCCCACTGGAAGATTACGCCAAACAACAGGCTGCACTTATGAGGAAACAATAATGGCTCAAAACAGACTAGATAGAGAACTTGAAACCCGTGAACGAAAAGATGTGCGTAAGAAGGCGTGGACGCGACCGACTGTGTTGCCTGACCCCACCCCCGAAGATGGTTACACTTATCACTGGGTTCGTATTTCGACCAACGGTCAATCTGATGCTACTAACGTCTCCTCGAAAATACGCGAAGGCTGGGAGCCAGTAAAAGCAGTAGATCACCCCGAGATATTTACCGATGTCGTCTCTGATGAGCGATTTAAGGATAACGTCATCGTTGGTGGTTTGATGCTGTGTAAGGCCCCAGTAGAACTTGTCCAAGAGCGAAACGATTTCTATAAGCAACAAGCGGAATCGCAAATTCACTCTGTGGACAATAACTTGATGCGCGAGAATGACCCTCGTATGCCTCTGTTTCATG
>Ga0208644_1001868_pt1 | contig 17177 bp, 35 predicted proteins | sample VirMetDEL_Nov_18_FD_184517 | JGI IMG/M metagenome (GOLD analysis project Ga0208644, IMG submission 184517) | Aqueous microbial communities from the Delaware River and Bay under freshwater to marine salinity gradient to study organic matter... | ecosystem: Environmental > Aquatic > Marine >... | reverse complement strand
TAGTGCATCTATTCTTCCTGAAAAACAGGAAGAGGCTTTTGAATGGCTTCGTGAAAACGGTCGAGGTGATATTATTAAAAATGATATTACCGTTACCTTTGGTCGTGGCGAAGATAACAAGGCAGCACAATATGCTGTCCTTGCAAAAGGTCAAGGATACGAACCTGTCCAGAAAGTAGGCGTGCATCCTCAGACCCTTAAAGGAGTAGTCAGGGAGTGCAACGAGTCTGGAATCGAACTTCCTGATTGCTTTAAAACTTACGTAGGTAACCGTACAAATATAAAAAGGAGTTAAACTATGGAAAATAAAGACGTAGCTGTAAAGAAAACAGCACAAACACCATCTACTATTTTATTTAGAGATGATGCAGATAAAGGTTTTGAGAACGTAAGACAAGAATCTCTTGCTTTACCAATCTTAAAACTTTTACAGAATGGTTCTGGAGAAGCACAAAAACGTAATCAAAATTATGTTGAAGGTGCTGAGCCTGGAATGTTCTTAAATATAGTTACTAAAAGACTATATGACGGTGATAAAGGAATAAGTGTTATTCCTTGTTACTATAAAATGGAATACCAAGAGTGGGCAGAATTTGGTACTGGTTCAGGTAGACCAGAACAAATCTTTCCCGCTGATTCTGATATTTTATCTAAGACTACTAAAGATGGTGGTAAAGATAGATTAGAAAATGGTAATTACATTTTAACTGTACACCAAAACTTTGTAATCATACTTGGTGATGATGGCAAAGCAGAGACCGCACTTATTTCTATGAGTGCATCTCAAGGCAAAGTTGCAAGAAAATGGCAATCACTTCAAATGTCTCAGACTATGAAAGATGATCAAGGTTCATTTACACCTGCATCATTTGCTTTCTCTTACAGATTAACCTCAGTTTTAAATTCTGGTAAAGGTAATCAGTGGTATGGTTTTGCAGTTCAATCTGAAGGTCCAGTGCAAAATGCTGAGATATATCAGAGAGCTAAAGACTTCCACGATAGTCTTGAAAAACAGAACAAATAATTGACACAATTGGGCGCTACAACTGTGGCGCCCAATCAACATACATAAAGGGATTAATGTTAGAAAGATTAAAAAATATATTTGCAGGTTTAGAAGGTGCATATGGTGCCACTAAAATTACAAATGAAATAAGAGCTGATGGTAAAAACGAAGTCAAATCTTATACAGTTAAAAGTCCAGTAACTAATGAGTTATGGGAAAAACATTTAAATGGAGTTGAACCTGCTTTAGGTATTGTTCCAATAAATGAAAACAATCAATGTAAATGGGGATGTGTAGATATAGATACTTATCCTTTTGATCACAAAAAATTAATAAATAAAATTAGAAGTAAAAAATTTCCTTTGATTGTATTTAGATCAAAGTCAGGTGGTGCGCACGTATTTTTATTTACAAGATTTTTTATACCTGCATCTTTGATGAGACAAAAATTACAGATGATAGCATCTGCGTTAGGTCATGCGAAAGCAGAAATATTTCCAAAACAATCTACAATTAAAGCAGATAGAGGAGACATTGGTAATTTTTTAAATATGCCTTATCACGGTGGAGATAGAACTGTTAGATACGCAATTGGAGATGATGGTAATTCTTTAACGATAGAAAAATTTGTAGAAGAATATGAAAAATATGTTCAGACAGAAGAACAGTTGAGAGATTTTTTAGCTGTAAAAGATAATACAAAAGTAGATGAACCTTTTCCAAATGGTCCACCATGTTTAAATACGATAATTAAAAATGGACCTATTACAGAAGGTAATGGAGAAGTTGCAGCATCAGGTAGAGACAATGGTTTATTTAATATTGGAGTGTATTTAAAAAAAGCAAACCCAACAGGATGGAAAGAAGATTTAAATAATTACAATAATGAAAAATATGTAAAACCTATAATGTCTCCTGAAGATGTTATAAGAATTAAAGAACAGGTCGAAAAGAAAGATTATGATTATAGATGTAAAGATAAACCTATATGTAATTTTTGTGATGAAAGACTTTGTTACACAAAACAATTTGGAAAAGGTGATGAGGTTAGAATGCCTGCAATTACTACCATTAGAAAGTATGAGTCAGATCCACCAATATTTTTTGTAACTGTGGATGAAGATACTATAGAAGTTGATGGGCCAACCTTACATGACCCTGAAAAATTTAGTGTAGTTTGCATGACAGAACTTGGAACACCATTACTTCCAGTAGGTAAGTTAATATGGAGAAAGATGTTAGCAAAACTAATGAAGAATATGGATCCAATACAAGCTCCTGATGATACTAAGGTAGATATACAATTAAAAGAAATACTTACAGACTTTGTAAGTCGTGATGGTAAAGACTGGGATTCAATATTAAAAAGAAAACCTTATTCTGAAAATGGTTTTAGTTATTTTAAATTTAAAGACTTCTGGTTATATTTAATTAGAACTAAATCTTGGTCAGAGAAAACTTATCCAAAAAATAAAACAATAAGATTACTAGAAGATTTGTTTAAAGCCAAGCAAGAAGTTAAAAAAATAAGTGATAAAAGTGTTAAGGTTTGGTCTGTAGAAAAGATAGCAGTAGAAAAATATATACCTGTTAAAATTAAAAAAGAACCGGCACCATTTGAATGAGAACAGTGATAGCAGGTCCTCCAGGTACAGGGAAAACACATACATTGATTCATAAACATTTACATAATGAATTGATTGTAAATAAAGTTAATCCTAAAAAGATTTGTTACATTACTTTTAGTAATGCAGCAGCTAATGAAGCAAGAGAAAGAATACAAAAAGAATATCCAACTTTTGAATTTGATTGGATATGTACAATGCACTCTATGGGAACTAAACAATTGAATATAGATACCTCTACACAATTATTAAAAGATAAAAACTGGAATGCATTTAAAAATAAATATGGTCACACAGATATGCATTTTGAAACGGTTGAACATGAGAATGGTCATCACGAATATAAAAATCAATACATGAAAATTATAGAGTATTCTAGATCACGTAAAATAGAATTACAGGATGCAGCTATAGAACTTGATTTAATAGATTTTATAAGTGAACCTTTATTAGAACAATTGAATGAAGATATAATATCTTATAAACAAGATTATAACATGTTTGAATTTTCAGACATGATTTCAGATTTTGTTGAGAAAAAAATATGTCCCTCCCTTGACTGTGTTTTTCTTGATGAAGCCCAAGATCTAAATCCCTTGCAGTGGGACATGTTCTTTTACATTGAATCCCTGTGTAAACGTTCATACATTGCAGGGGATGACGATCAAGCTATCTACGCGTTTCAAGGGGCTGACCCTAAAATATTTATAAATCTTAAAGGGACTCCCGATCATCAAACTCAATCTCGAAGAGTGCCACGTGCAGTGCATAAAGTTGCATTATCTGTTTTAGAAAACATTGATGAAAGAAGAGAGAAAATTTGGCAGCCTAGAGATGCAGAAGGTAAGGTAATAGAAAATTTAGAGATAGAAGATATTGATTTTACAAAAGGTCAATGGATGATTTTAACTAGAACTAATGAACAAATGAAAAAATTAGTGCCTTATTTACAAAATACCGGCATTAGATTTGACTGTAAATTCAATGACTTACTACCTTTAGAGGTTATTAAAGCCATAAATGATTGGGACCGATTAAACAAAGGTGCAAATATATCTGGAGAGGAAGCTCAAAATATTTATGAATATTTAAAATATGAGAATGACGATGTCAAATATGGATTCTCTAGCGGCAAGTCTCTATCCTCTGTTGATTCTATTGACATGGATGAACTGAGACTAGATCATGGACTCAAGGCACATGGAGATTGGTCTGTATTAAATTTTAAAGACTACCAGAAGGATTATATCAAGGAGCTAGTAGCGAGCGGCGAGGATCTAAGCAAACCTGCAAGAATAAAATTATCTACAATACATTCTGTTAAAGGAGAAGAAGCAGAAAATGTAATTCTATTTACAGATTTAGAAAGAATCATATACGAGGCGGCATTAAAAAATAAAGATACAGAACATAGATTATTTTTTGTTGGTATTACACGAGCAAAAGAAAATTTATTTATAATGAACCAAGGATATGAATATCAATACAACATAGGAGAAGAACTAATATGACACATAAAGATATATTTAAAGATGCATTTCCACAAGATACACAAATTGGAGGATCACATTATAAAAAATTTAAAATCCAACCATATGAATTTATATCAAAAAACGACCTTTCATTTTTTCAGGGAAACGTAATAAAATATGTTTGTAGGTACTTGAATAAGAACGGAATAGAAGATATAGAGAAGATAATACATTATTGTGAATTAGAAATTAAAAAGATGAAAGATATGGGTAAAAAGAAATGTTAGCTGAAGCAGATTTACTAACTTTTACACTTTGGACAAGCCTGTTGTTTTTTAAATGGCAAAAATTAATTTGGAGTATATCATGAGTGATCAAGTAAACTACTTTGACTATTATCCTAAAAATGTTCCAATGTGTGAAGAGACACACGGTGAGCAGGAATTAGAAACTATAACTGAATTAAATAAAATAGTTAGTGGACCTGTTGAAGGTAATTATTGTTTTATACATAACACAGAAATAAATGAAAAGTCTGTACCTATAAAAGAAAGATCTTGGAAAAGACAATACTTAAGAGAAGCAGTTCAAGATTGTACTTTTGGTTTAGAAATAGGTTTTAATGCAGGTCATAGTTCTACAATTATATTAACTGCAAATCCTAAAATTAAATTAATATCATTAGATATATGTAGGTATGCATATACACTTCCATGTGCAAAACATTTACATGAAAAATTTAAAGATAGATTTGGATTTACAAAAGGTAGTAGTCAAGAAATATTAAAAGGTAAAAAATTAAATGTTGATTTAGATTTCATTCATGTTGATGGTGGTCATGGTTTAAATGATTTTTATTTTGATATTGATTGGTCAGAAAAAAATTTAGTTAAAGGTGGTAAGCTTTTAATTGATGATGCTTATTTACCTGACTATGTAAAATATCTTGCATATAAAATAGATCAAGGTGTTTTTAAACAAATCAACCCTAAAAGAAAATCATCAGGTGAAAACGTGCTATTGGAGAAATTATAATGTTTACAGCTCAAACAGAATGGAATGCTCCAGAGCATTTTCCAGATTTATCAAAATATTCTTATGTTGCAATTGACTTAGAAACTAGAGATCCAAATTTAAAATCAAGAGGATCAGGTGCAGTTATAGGTGAAGGTGAAATTATAGGTGTTGCGTTAGCCGTTGATGATTGGTCTGGTTATTATCCAATAGGACATAGAGAAGGTAATTTAGATAAAAGAATTGTTTTAGATTATGTAAAAGATGTTTGTAAAGCAAACAATACAAAAATATTTCATAATGCAATGTATGACGTATGTTGGTTAAAAGCATACGGAATAAAAATCAATGGGCATATCATTGATACAATGGTTATGGCATCTTTAATTGATGAGAATAGATTATTTTATTCTTTGAATAGTGTTGGTTTTGATTATCTTGGAGAAGTTAAAGATGAAAAAGCTTTAACAGATGCAGCAGCTGCAGCTGGTATAGATGCAAAATCAGAAATGTATAAACTTCCAGCAATGGATGTTGGAGCTTATGCAGAAAAAGATGCAGCATTAACTTTAAAATTATTTAAAGAATTATCAAGACATATACAAAAACAAAACTTAGAAAAAATATTTGATTTAGAAACTCAATTGTTTCCGTGTTTAGTTGATATGAAATTTAAAGGAGTTAGAGTAGATATTGAAGCTGCACATACACTAAAGCAACAATTAATAAAAGAAGAAAACTTACTAATTTTGTCAGTAAAAGAAGAAACAGGAGTTGAGCCTCAGATTTGGGCTGCAAGATCAATTGCTCAAGTTTTCGAAAAATTGAAACTACCTTTTGAAAGAACTGCAAAATCACAGGCGCCATCCTTTACTAAAAATTTCTTGTCTGAACATCCGCATCCTTTAGTACAAAAAATTGCAAAGGCAAGAGAAATTAATAAAGCACATACAACTTTTATAGATACAATTTTAAAACATGAACACAAAGGTAGAATTCATGCAGACATTAATCCAATAAGATCAGATCAAGGAGGAACAGTTACAGGTAGATTTAGTTATAGTAATCCTAATCTACAACAGATTCCTGCGAGAAATAAAGATTTAGGACCAAAGATTAGATCTTTATTTTTACCTGAAAGAGATCATACTTGGGGTTGTTTTGACTATTCACAACAAGAACCAAGATTAGTAGTTCACTATGCAGCAACAACAGATCCAATTAAATTTGATGAATCTGTATCAGCCATAGTTAAAAAATTTGAAAGCAATTCTGTAGACTTTCACCAAACAGTTGCGGATATGGCAAAAATTTCTAGAACACAAGCCAAAACAATTAATCTAGGTTTATTCTATGGTATGGGTAAAGCAAAACTTCAAGCAGAACTTGGACTGTCTACTAAATCAGAAGCAGAAAATTTATTTAATCAGTATCATAACAATGTACCTTTTGTTAGAGAACTTATGAATATGACTTCTCAGTTAGCTCAAAAATCTGGATCTATTGGTACACTGTTAGGACGTAGATGTAGATTTGATAAATGGGAAATTGCAGAATGGAACAATGGTAAATTTACTGCACCTATGAGCAAACCTGACGCAGAAGCAGCATACTTTGCAAAATATCCTAAAGCAACAAGAGCTAATATTAGAAGAGCTATGACGTATAAAGCTTTAAATAAATTAATTCAAGGTAGTGCTGCAGATATGACTAAAAAAGCTATGTTAGATTTATATAATGAAGGTATTATACCTCATATTCAAATACATGACGAACTTGATATATCAATTGAATCAGAACAACAGTCTAAAAAGATAATTGAAATTATGGAAAATGCTGTTACACTAGCTGTCCCGAATAAAGTTGATTACGAATATGGAAACACATGGGGTGAGATAAATGGATGACGATAATATAAGGATTAAAGTATGGCCTACCTTAACGCGAATATACCGCCAATATATTGTAAAATTAAAACCGAGTATCTTTACGATATGGACATGGATAAGAAAGGCGAGCGTGACTGTGTTATCTTTGGTCTTTGCTCTATTTCAGGAAGGGCTTTATTATTTCATGTCTTACTTCCCAACGGCGCAGTCTACTATAGATTGCCTATCTCAGCGTTTTTCCAAAAACGTTTTTCTAGATCCGAAGTGCCGGATATGTCGGTCGACGAATTACAGTTGTGGAACTGTTTTAGTTACTGGCCTTCTGTTCATACTTTTGATTTCTTGGCTGGCGTAGATGGTAAGTTTCGTGGAAAGGATAAAAACTTTTATCCAGGAAATTATTTATTCACTGTTGATTGGGCCCATCCTGAACCTAACATTCTTGATGTGGAACATTCTCAAATACCTCAAGAACATAAGTGTGCGCATATACTGGCTCTTGATAACGGGAATTATGCAGCTCAGCCTAATAATCGCATTCTGTGGCATGTTAATAATTACACTACTGAGTCCGATTGGCCTGACTATAAAGTACAAAACACAGTCTGGGATTGCGAAGGTTCGGACTGGATTACAGAAGATACTGACAAAATGTTCTATGAAATAGAACCAAAGGAGGAGTAATGAGAGATACAAAAACAATTGAAACGTTTTTAAAAAATAAAGAACAAAAAGAAAAGCAAATGAATTTGTTTAAAAATTTAAAAAAAGAAGTTGAAACTGGTGCTAATGGTACACAAAAATACGTAATTAAAGAAGGCCCAAATAAAGGAAAAATTGCAAGTAAGTGATTGATCCTACATTAGAATTATTCTAAAAAACATCTTATGAAAATAAACGAGAACACAAGTATCGGTCTTCCCTTAAGAAACTTAATAGGTTTGATTTCAGCTATAGTTATAGGTGCATGGTTTGCCTTTGGTGTTATTGAAAGATTAAATCAATTAGAAACTGCAAATAAATTATTTGAACAAGATTTACTAGAAGCATCTGCTCAAAAACCAATTGACCAAGAGCAGTTTATGTTACTTGAACATATTGCGGAAGGATTAGAAAAATTAACTATAAGAGTTGATGGTATGATGAATAACAGAGTTAATATTGAAAGACTACAAACTGATGTAGAACGATTAAGAGTAGATACAGAAAAATTGAAAGATAGTGTAAGAGCTAATATAGGTAAATTAAACGGGGATCATTAATGGTACAAACAGTTATTGCACTTTGTTTATTTATGGGTGGTCAATTAATTGAACATCGTATTCAACCTGACATATCCACATGTTTAAAAATGAAAAGAGAAGCATCTAGAAATATGAATATGGATGATAAACGTTTTATGTGCGGGGAGGTCGAGGCTATGGTTGAAAAAAATATAGATGGTAGTATAAGTATAGACAAGATCATAAAACCAAAATAATGAACCTTTCACGTAATTTTACATTACAAGAATTAATTAAATCTGATACCGCAATCAGACTAAATATTGATAACAATCCTAACGGTGACCAGATTGATAAATTAAAACAATTGTGTGAAAATGTACTACAACCTGTACGTGATCAGTTCGGAAGAGTAAAAGTCACTAGCGGATTTAGATCTCCTGAGTTATGTAAAGCAATTGGAAGTAGTGAAAATTCACAGCATGCCAAAGCTGAGGCCGCAGACTTCGAAGTAATTGGTGTAGATAATGCAGAACTCGCTGATTGGATACATAAATATTTAGAAACAGATCAACTCATTTTAGAATTCTATACGCCAGGTGAACCAAACTCTGGATGGATTCATGCTAGTTGGATACCTTATCAACCGAGAAGACAATTTATGCATGCTTATAGAGAAGATAAGAAAGTTAAATATAAACCAATAATAGGAAAGGCAGTAGATTTATTATGAAAAGTATAAAATTATTTAATAAAATAGATACCGTTCATGGTTTTTGTGAAGAGTGTGAGGAAGATTCTATATTAGTAGCTATTGTTCAAGATTATTATAGATGTACAAATTGTGGACATGATACAAGACAACATATCAATGGTAGAATAAGATATATGTCATTGACAGAATCTGATGTAAAATTTATAAAAGAACATGGCGAAAAAATTTAAAGATTATGTTGTAAGAGAAAAACCTAAAAAACGTGGTCCACGTCAACATAAAAAATCATTAAATAAGGCAGAAAAAAGGCAAAAACGTACTAGACGTTATAAGGGACAGGGTAAAGCTTAAACTTTGGGTTTCTTTATTTCATTACAAAAGTAATTCATATATAATTTATTTTCTTCTATAGTATCTTTCATTTCTACTGAAAAATTTTCAATTAACTTTCCACCCGCGCCCACACATTCTGACCATGAATTAAATTCAGTGGGTAATGTAGCTGTATTATTACAGAATCCTGAAATGGCAGAACATATTGAGAAAGCTAAAATAAATTTCATTGACTTGACTTTTTAAAATAATATCCTATATTGTATGTTAAACAATAAAGGAGAATATATACAATGACTGACTTTAGCAAGTATAAAAACGTTACTGTCGATAATAAAACTTACGAGACAATAACGAGATTACAGACTAAGATGACTCCAGATGTTAAATTATCTAGAAGTCAAGTAGTAAAAACATTAGTGACAGAGAAAGCGAGAAGAATGAATGGAAAACTTACGGGTAATAAATAGTAGAGTGTTAGTTGAACACGATACTACGCCTCCAGAACAAAAGTTATGGAGAGCAGTTTTAAATCAAGCATTAGAAGATGCGTTTGGTGTGAACACAATTCATATTTGTGATAGAGATAAACATGAAGTGAAAGAGTTCTTTAGAAATAGAACGGAGGCGTTTGATCAATTATGTGATGATGCAGGTATTGATCCAACAAATCTTTGGAGAAAAGTACAAAGATTAAAAGGCGTGCAGTCCGGATTTCTAACACCTTTAAAAAGAGAAAAAAATGTGTTAAGTATGTTTGCATCTTTTAAAGAAAGAAGAGAACAATATAGAAAAACACACTGGAGGAACAATTATGTCGGGTAAAATGATATGTCCAGACTGTAATGGTAATGGCTACATTGGTTCTGCAAAAGAACCAGACTTGGTTAGAGATTGTAAAAAATGTAATAATCAAGGTGAAATAGAAATTACTGAGGAATCTATAAACGATCTTATGGACTCAGTTCAATCAGCGAGGTTACAATGATACTAAGAGAAAACTTTGATAAAATGAAAAAAACACTTTCAACAAAGACTGAAAGATTAATTCTAGAAAGTAAGTTAATAAAAGAATTAAACATGGTTATTAAAAAATTAAATGACCAAGTTGATATGTTAACTAAACAAAAAGAATATCTTCAATCTAAACTGAGAGAAAAAAATGGCGAAAAAGAAACAGAAGAAAAAGAAAAAAAATAAAACCTTTATTATAGAAGGTTATTATTATGATGGTAAGGATGCTTATACTTATGTACGAGATCCTGAAACTTTGAAAGAAAAAAGAATAAAAGGAGTAGTATGACACCAAAACAAAAACGAGTTTTAGAAGTTATAAAACACCAAAAAACACAAAAAAGAAAAGGTGACATGTATAATTATGTCTTATTAGTTATATTAGGTGCAGGTCTAATTAAGTTAATTTTGTGGGGATTGGAAAAATTATAATGATAAAACATTACGCCCCAAATGAAAAAGTTTTAAAACATATTGAAACTATTACACAAGGTAAAAAAGTTTTAGAATTAGGACCTGGACATATACCTTTTAAAAATGCAACACATTTTGTTGGTTGGCAGCATGGTGTTCAACCTATAGATAAAACCGATAATCATGTGGTCTGTGATTTTAATCATCACAATTTACCTTTTAAGGATAATGAGTTTGATTTTGTATATTGCCGCCATGTTTTAGAAGATTTGATTTATCCTTTTAGAGCAATGGAAGAAATGAAAAGAGTTGCCAAAGCAGGTTATATTGAAACTCCAAGTCCAATGGCAGAATTAAAGAAAGGTATTGACGGTGGTGATCCGGCCTGGAGAGGATATCATCATCATGTTTGGTATGTTTGGGTTAATAATAATAGATTACAATTTGTAAAAAAATATCCTATCTCAGAATATTTTGGAGGTGTTCAAGAAAATAATTTAAAAACATTTTTAGAAAACAATTCACAAGGTTGGAATACTTATTTCTTATGGAAAGATTCTTTTGACTTTGATTTATATCAACATGGTGCAGATTTTTATTTAACTAAAGATTATAATGAATTTGTATGTAGAAAAGTTATAGGTGAAGCAATGAACTCAACGGACTTATTTTATGCAAAAATCTAAAATAAAAAATAAGGAGAAAATATATGAACGTAATCCATCTACTGGTGTTATTCGTTGGAGATACACAGACGAGCACCCTGATAAATTTGGTTGGCCAAACTATGGGAGGATATTAAATGTTAAAAAAAATAAAAGAAAGTGAGTATCCTCTTTACTATGATTGCATAGTAACAGATCAAATACGATCAGATGAAGTTGCAAAACTTTTAGAAGATAAAGGTTTTAAAAAATATTGGAAAGATAAAAAGAAACTAGAGGATAAAATATATGGTAAAGCCTAAAAATATAGTCATTAACGACTATAAAAAATATTGGATTGAAGACACTGCACAAGGAAGTTTAATTAAAATCTGTCACGGTCATAATGATGATGTGACTACCCTTGATCTAAGATGGAGCGACAGGAAGCGAGAAGCGGGGGGCAGGGTTGTCAGTAAAAAATAATCAATATCAATTATTTCCAGCAGAAGAATTAGGAGTATCTATTAATGGTGTTCGGGCCGTTAACTCTGTTGATATTTATGATTTAATTTTACCTTTTGATTCTACACCAGGACAATTTGTAGAAATGAATAAGTATGTGGATAGGAATGAATATATTTTACATTCATCCGGCGCTTATCACTGGTTTCATCAAAGTCATGTTACAAAAGTAAGACCTGATAAACTTCCAAAATATTTTACTGAACCTGTATTTCCGTGGATACAAAGTGTTCATAATAAATCAGGAAAGATAAGAGTGCCAAAGGTCCCGCAAACACGAGCGCCTTATGTTGGAATTTCAATTGGAAAAGATCATAAAAAAATACAAATGCATGTTTTATGTGCATCAGCATTTATACCAAAACCTAATGATCCTGAATATTGTATTGTTAACCATGTCAATAAAATGAAATGGGATTACAGTTTAAGAAATTTACAATGGGAAACTAATAAAGGAAACTCTGAAGGATTTAAAAAAGAAAGACGTATGAGTCCTGTAGAAGTTTTTGATAAATGGTGGGATGAGTTTGAAAGAGGAGTAGAGTATAATGTTAATGAATGGCAAAAAGAAGAGGATGAATTTTAATGTATAAATGTTTTAGTTGCGGCGAAGATTTAATTTGGCAAAACGATTACGATACTGAAGACGTGGGCCATGAAGATTCTGAATATTTAATTGTATCTATGTATCAATGCCCAGATGAAAAATGCAAAGCATGGTACGAAGTTTATCATGGGTTAAAAGAAGAGGATATGGGAATATGGAACTAAAATGGAATAAACAATTTGAATACCCAAAGTCAGTTAGAGAACTGATTAATGATAAAAGACATTATGCAATTGGTGACGAAAAATTACCAAGTGTTACAACTATATTATCTGCAACACAATCCCAAGAGAAACAGGATTCTTTAGAGAAATGGAAGGCTAAGGTTGGTGAAAAAGAGGCAGAACGTGTAAAAAATACGGCAGGTGCACGTGGTACTAAAATGCACTCGATTTTAGAGGGTTATATCGAGGGAGAAAACGTGCTAGATCTCACTGAGACGGGCGGAGAGGCTCATAGAATGGCTAATACCATCATCAACGAGGGTTTTAAGGAATTGGATGAAATATGGGGTTCTGAGGCGACTTTGGCTTATCCTGGATTGTATGCAGGAGCAACGGACCTTGTTGGTATTTATCAAGGGCGAGACAGTATAATTGACTTTAAACAATCTAACAAGCCTAAAAAGGCTGAATGGATTGAAGATTACAAGCTTCAAGGGGCAGCGTATGCAACGGCCCACGACTATATGTTCGGAACTAATATAGAACAAACAGTCATCTTGATGTGTACTCCTGATTGTTTCTTTCAAAAGTTTATAATTAATGGAAAGGAATTTAGGGAATATAAATGGAAATGGTTAGAAAGGGTTGATAAATACTATGAGCAAACGAGAAAATTATAAGACACAACTTAAAGTTGCACAAATGACACAAGAGTGTGATAATCTTGCAACACGTTACTGGAGGCTAGAGGCGAGCAGCAGGGGGCGAGGGTACAAGGCTTGGTTGAGGCAAATTAAGAAGGTAAGTGATTTTATTGATGTTTATGTGTCTAAATAATGGCAATGCCACAATTCTGCCACAAAGTTACTTTTTTAGTGTTTTTGGACGATCGTCTAGAACCTTTGGTATTTGCGAATAATAGTCATGCTACGTTATAAAAAAGTAGAAAAAGTAACCGGAGGTAACCGACTTAAGTCCTTGATATATAAGGACTATTTATACTTTTCTACTTTTCTACTTTTATTTTTCATAAAAAAAATAGTAATTATAAGAAAAGTTATTTTAAGTCTTATAAGAGTGAAGTAGAACTGGGTATGGTAAAAAAGAAATCTAAATATAAATCGGTTGTTATTAATAAAAAACGTTATTATTTCTACAAAATTACGTGGTTGGATATATTAGGTGACAGCGGGCATGCGGATTCTAATGAATTTAATGAAATGAAACCTGCAGAAATGATTACCCATGCATATGTTTTTTCAAAGGATAATAATATGCTGAAAACGTTTGCGTCCTATGATAACTCTGCTGAATCTTTTTCAGATCGTAATGTTTTCCCAATTGGATGCATAAAGAAACTGGAGAAGATTAACATATAGGAGCAAATTATGAAAAAATGCAAACAATGTAAAAAAGAATTTGAAGCAAAAGATGAGTTAGATAACTTTTGTAGTAGCGAATGTAAACAGGAAGCTTTAGCTGAATTAGATTCTAATTCTGATGAATGTCTTTCTTGTCAATAGATTTAACTTGATCTTCAAGTTCTTCAACTGAAACACCTTCTAGGATCGGTGAGTATTCTTCCATAACTTTCTTTAATCGAAGTTCTAATTCTTCGGCAGATAAGTCATCAAGCTTACCGGTCCTAATTATTTTTTGTTCAATATATAATCCTGCTGCTTTTCCACGTGCAACTTCAGCATTAATAGCTGCAGACCATGCACCTTTTTTTCTAGAATCTTCTCTTAATTTTGCTAGTTCAGATATGTGTCTTTCATAAGTGACTTCATATTTTTTTTGATATTCTTCTCTAAGCTCTCCAATGTACTGGACCACTAAAGGATGTTTTCTTGGATTAGTTAATTCTGCTGCTGTAGATGTTGCTCTGTCTTTTGCATAACCGGCATCAATTGCACATTCATACTTAGTCTTACGACCTTCATTGGTTACTAATTCTTGTGCAAATTTTCTTTGCATTTCTGTTAATTGTTTATGTCTTCCCATTATAATTTATTCTTTAAAGAATCTAAATAATCTTGTTCGTCTTTTTCTAGCTCTTGGTTTGTATTCTCTTTACCAAATATTTCTTCCCAACGCTGTTTGTATACATCGTTGCTTGGTCTAGATTTACCGTCCCACTGTCTTCCTTTTTCTTTACTCATCCATTGACTAATAACGTAGTTTAAAGTATAAGTCAATTGTTGGCAACTTAACTGGTTAGTGCTGACTATAAACATTGAATTACAGGTGGGAAAGCGAGAGTGGACTCACCTGTATAAAATAAATTATGATTAGAGGAATACTTTTTAGACAGGTACTAGATAAATTTTTTAAATCTCCTGTAGCTCAGAATGCAAGAGTTCAAGTCTGTCTTCCTGGCGGAGAATTTTTTGACATCAAAGATGTAAAACTTCTTGAAAATAAATTATTAGGTGTTAGAGAAACACACAGACTAGTAATCACAATTGAGCCAGAAAAATGGAAAATGGGTAAAGTTTTGAGAAAGGTCTAACTACGTTGAAACCGGAAACAAAACTTTGGCATGATATTAGAAAAAATTTTAAGAATATTACATTCACACGGCTTGAAAACCTTAGCGCTTTTGGTACTCCCGATCTATTGGGGTATAATAATAATTGCCACTTTTTCACTGTTGAGTTAAAAGTCGTAAAGGGTAGGAAAATACGTTTCTCACCACACCAAATTAGCTTCCATGTGAGGCATCCACTGAATACTTTTATCCTAGTTAGGCACCTCGCTCCTAGAGACTCGAAACTTGATGAGATTTATCTTTACGAAGGTAAAGATATCTTGGAGCTCGCCGCTCGTGGCTTGTCGCTTGACGCTTGCTGCTCGTCGCTTGATGCTTGCCGCTTGAAGCTTGAATCTTTGGCTTGACGCTTGTCGCTCGTGGCTTGTTGCTTGGTGCTTGAGACTTCCTTCTCTTCTCTTCGCTTCTTCCTGAGCTCTTCATAATACTTTGGATGTCTAAAGACGTGGCCCATCTTAGTGTGCAAGATAGGCAACGTTTTTAACAGAAGGATCCCAACACGCTCTGCAATCTAAACACTTGTTATCTTGCTTCGATGCTGGACATGTAGCCTTAGCCGGGTCCGTCATAACCGTTGACGTGTTATTCCAGTTACCCGCTGCAGGCTGGTTCACCATTGGCATGGAGAATCTTATTGTCAAGTTGCTAGGCGCTCGGTCCTGGTATTTTTGCGTCCACGCTTCACGTGTTGGCAACCAGTGCTGCACGCTAGGCGTAAGCTTTGCAACTTTAAAAATTTTTGCTAGATGCTTCAGGTCCTGAACATCACCTGAGTCGTGCCATCTAAAATATTTTGCTTTTTTTGAATTGATCAGGGCCGCCATAGCTCGAACCCATTGCGGACGCTTGATACTATTTAAACGTCTATATTGAGCTGCTTGTACTACTGGAAAGATGTAACAACCTTTGTTAGCGTAACAACCTTCGCAGGTGCTGCCTTCAACGTCTACTAATTTTTTTCCAGTCTTGCATTCTGCCGCGGGTATACCATACGCCCAGCCTGGCATCTTAGAGGGTTTTGCTAGTCCTCCAACTAGTTTTAATGCTTCACTTGTTTTCATTTTTATACCTTTCTGTTGAATCTATTTTTAACACGGGTCCCAGGTTTGTGCAATAAAAATTTATTGCTTGACGCTTGAAGCTTGCCGCTTGTCGCTTGCTGCTTGCCGCCTATCTCTTTAAAAAACTTTTTACAGCTCTTCAGGTAACTGGCCGGCAGCTGGTGATGTGGTTCGATGAAATATCGAATTAAATTATTGTGTGATTTATATCTCATAGCTCCTCCGCTTTAGTTTTAATTTTATAGCCCAGCAACTTAAGGATCTTAATATCACTTAGGCTAAAAGTTTTTGTTGGTAACAGACGCGACAGAAGCGTCGACGTCTCACAATCTGGATACAGCAGCTCATTGCCGTAAACATTTATTTTTTTTACATATATATCTTTCATAATTAAATCCTATAACATCCTACAACAATTGTCAAGCTTGACGCTTGGCGCTCGCTGCTTGTAATTAGTAGGTCCCTCTTCATATCTGCGCGCGTTTACCTCCAGACAGAGAGACCAACAAATTACTATCAGTAGGTGCGCCGGGAGAGGTCATCGGCCAGTCTTTCAGATGACATTCGGGGTACCCTTGTCCACTCATCCTGGTATAGTGTTTAAACTCACCGCTATCCCTACTGATACTGTCGGTAGTGTGAACCGTAAGTTTGGCTTTACCCATTACCTATACACACTTTGTTGTCATGGTAATACCGACATATCCTATATAATCCTATTGACATTGATTGTCAATAGTGTAAATTAAAAATAATTTAACAAATAACAGAAAGGACATTATGTCAAAGATACGATTAAATACTGAACTACGAAACAAGTTGTTCAATAAAATAAAAGATGTGTTTGAACAAGAAAACACACAAGAGAAAGAGGCTTTCTTACAGGCAAGAGAGAATGTTGATACAGAATATAAATCAGC
>Ga0208644_1001865_pt1 | contig 17203 bp, 25 predicted proteins | sample VirMetDEL_Nov_18_FD_184517 | JGI IMG/M metagenome (GOLD analysis project Ga0208644, IMG submission 184517) | Aqueous microbial communities from the Delaware River and Bay under freshwater to marine salinity gradient to study organic matter... | ecosystem: Environmental > Aquatic > Marine >... | reverse complement strand
CCCATTTTACTTTTACAGAAATCCAACCCTGGCTATACCTGCATGTGCTCTAACTAAACAGATTGTTGAGGTGAGAATCAAAATACGGCCGATTGGGGAAATGATTTACGGTGGTAAGGGATTGTACGGACCATCATACGACGATGACATATCGGGACAGATTACGAAGATGTCTATAGACACTGATTATGTATATCTATCTGAGGAGGAGCGAGGATTTCTCATGTCGAGACCAATTGATTATGTTATTACCCAACTTCAGTTATCTCAATTTAAAATGAAACTTGGGGATAATAAAAAGTCTGTGATGTTAAACTTTCAACACCCAGTCAAGGAATTATACTTTGTTTCACAATCGGAAGAATCTGTTCAAAATAATTACCCAAATGAATACAACACCATAACAAATGTGAAACTTCAATTCAACAATGAAACAGTTTTCAATAGGAATACAAAGTTTTTGGGTTATGAGCAACCCCTAAAGCATCACCTTAACTCCCCACAGATAGATATAATTGCCCTGAGTTCCCCCTTTAGTAACAGTGTGTACCACTTTGGACCAGCTTCATTTGGAATGTATTCATTTTCACTTAAACCGGAGGTACACTATCCAACTGGGCAGGTCAACATGAGTCGTATTACCCACAAGATGTTGACAATGGAAATAGATCCCATAAATACTATAGATGACAATAATACCCGTATATATGCAGTTAATTACAATGTTCTGAGGTTTGAAAGTGGTTTAGCTGGATTAAAATTTTAGGTAGATATAGTAGTAATGGCTGGTCGTGTCCAACTTTTGGCTTCTGGACCCCAAGAGCAGTTCTTCACAGACAATCCAGACTACAGTCATTTTTTGGAAAGTTTCAAGAAGCATTCAAACTTTTCCCAACAGTACGTGGATTTAGATCCAGAGAATCAGGTTGATTTTGGTAAGACTGTGAGGTTCAAAATTTCTCAAAACCAAGGTGACCTGTTGAAGACTGTGAGTTTGAAATGTAAACTCCCAAACCTCGACAACATTATGAGATACATCGAATCTGTCGGTCACGCTCTCATTGAGTATGTAGACCTCATCATAGGTGGGAAAATTGTTCAACGTCTCACGAGTGATTATCTTCAAATTTATTCGGAGCACTACGTCACCCAAACGAAGCAGGACGCATTGGAACAATTGATTGGTAAATACCCACTAAGGACTTCTTCAGTCGCCGTATCCAATCCGGGGATCATCACCCATAATGGACTTGGTAGCAAAGTTGAGGACTTTTTCATCGACATACCCTTTTACTTTTACAAACACCCAGAACTTGCTGTACCCCTGTGTGCAATCACCAAACAGGAGGTTGAGGTGGAATTCAAATTGAGGAATGTCCAAGATTTGGTGGTAAGGGGGGGTACTGGGGACTATCAAACTTTACAGGAGGACGTTAAAATCCTAGAATTTCAATTATGTGCAGAGGTTGTTCACCTGGATTGTGTAGAAAGGTTTAAAATTCAGGGAACGAGGAGGGACTATCTCATCACCCAAATTCAACAAGATATATTTGAGATGGGGGTGGGTGTAAATACGAGTAGGTTCAAGTTGGATTTTGTAAATCCGGTGAAGGAGTTGTATTTTGTGATCCAACGTCGGGGCACCAGGGGTGATGGTGTGAGTGCTGGTAATTTTGTGACACCTTTCGACTATGACAACACCTCTGTTTCACAGGATGGTAAGTATATACTGTATGAAAACTTGGATTACCTGACACTCAGTTTGGATGGTCAGGACATCATTACTAAGGACACCGGGAATGTGATTTTCCTAAAGGCTATCCAGGCTGCTATCCACCATTCGAAGACCCAACTTATCAGGCGATTCTATTCCTACAGTTTCGCACTTCAGCCAGAAGAATGGTATCCAACGGGGCAGGTAAATTTCAGTCTCGTAAAAGAGCAAATTGTAAACCTAAGTCTGACATCGTGCCCCGATTTTAGCAGACAATTTCGTGTCTACGCCGAGAGCTATAACGTTCTTAGAGTACACGAGGGAATTGCACAAACTCTTTTTGATACTAAACACTAAATATGAACATGCAAACTGGATTCGGTGACGCGGGGGATACCCAAGCAACCAACTACATGAACACGATGATTGACATCATGATGCCTGTTATGGAGAAAAGTATGATTTTGGCCGCTGAATATTGTAAGGCTTGTGGAAGAGATGTAATTCTTCCAGAAGACATGGAATATGCATCCAAATACTGTGCTATGAATACAGTTGGCCAGACGATTGGCTCCATTTTCCCAGAGGTGTACGACGATGAGGAATCGGAGGATGAAGACGAAATTGAAGAAGTTGCAGAAGACGAATGCCCGACCTTTGTTAGGTACTCGGGGAGTGACCCCAAATTTATCCAGATGAATGAAGCCTATGACCGTTGGCACAGCTGGGAACCCCAGAGTCCGGCAGAACAGATGTTAAAAAATGCTCTTAATAGTAATGAGCACATGGGAGCCTGATTCTTGGACATTTTTGGGTGACAAACTACAATCTTGTGATCTGGAGACGAGCTCTAGTGAATCTTCGGATGATGAACCGATTTTTACAAAAACAAAAACACTCAGGAAAACGAAGTACAAAAAATTGGAAAAGGAGGACTTACTCCCAGAATAATTTTCCTCAACTATAGTATAAAACTTACACAATGGCTGGCGTTATCGATACCGCTATGGACACTGTCACCCTCGTCGCGGCTGAGCTTGAGACTCAGTCCCTCAACTCCGTGGTCGCGGGTTTCTCCTTCGCCGCGGCGATGTCCTGGATGGACTTCGTTCGGTGGGTCATTACCCAGGTCGTAAAGGTCCCCAAGAACGGTGGTTCCCAGTACGCCCTCACCGCCCTCTTCACCACTCTCCTTTCGGTGATTGTTTACAAGGTTGTCTCTATGGTTTCGACCCGTGTCTCGAAGCCAGCGCAGCCAGTCTTCGCGGTCACCCGCTAATTGGGCTTTCGTTTCATCAGGGTAAGTACGAGGGTACCTACCAGGACGATAATCAGAATATAAATATACTCTTTCCATTCATAAGCAGTCTCAAGTGTGGGAACGCTTATGTGTGTTTCCGCCTCAGGTACAGGCACCTTAGCAGTACCTTCTAATTTATCGGTAGAACATGTAATGTTAAATTTCATAATATGATCTTGATTCCTAAAATCGTAGGGAATGAGACGTCCGTGACTCATGTAGAAAAATTCAACTTTAACATCTCGAACAATCTTTTGTGCTCCGGTGTGAAACCTATGTACGATAGAGTCATCACCACCATTTATATTTATAAAATCCGAACCATCCAGGAGCATATGCCCAGTGTAGAATGGAGTTGAAGAGTAAACAGTTTTAGTGAATTCATCCGAACCCGAGGTGAGTTTCAGAATGATAGAGTTTGGTCCACTGATGTTCACAGAACCAGTGGTGAGAGATGCACCGATACTGGAGTGATTATTAGAACTCAAGCCCAACACCTGGTGGGGTGTTGTCGTGGGAGACGTGTTACTAGAATATCCATTTATTCCATCATAAAATTCAAATGTAAAAGTGTTGGATGTCCCTACATTTGAAAATGTAAGGGCATTTGTATCTGTATCGAATACAACACTACTTATATTGGAGTCTGGTGGTGCGAGGAGTGTTTCAAGATCTGATGCCAATTCAGTGCCATTGGTGTAATTGGTTTCCCCCAATGAAAAAACATTTCCATTTACACCGAAGGTTTTGTTTGTACCACACGTTATCAATTGGGGGGTGGCGATGCGCGCAGATACGAGGGAAATCTCAGAAACATCGTATATGGGGTTTTTGAGATGAATCACGTAGCTATTAGCATTTGGATACACACTCGTATCTCTCTCACTACTATCTATATCTAAGGTATGGACCTTCATTAAAATTACAGTATATAATTTTAATGATTGTTTTTTTCAGTAAGCATTTAAATTAATAGGAAAGAGAATGGGCTAAGGGGTTGTTCTGAAGCTGCCTCTTCGCAATGTCTAGGGATGCTGTATTGGGATTCGCGTTACCCTTGTACGAGTTGAACTGATGGAAGGGCTTCTGTTGGTATGTTTGGGTCCACCCACCATTCGCAGCGTTCATACGACCATCCACCCGAGATGTATCACTGCGAACCGCTGTGAGACGTCCACCCTGCTTGAGAGCACTCTCACGGACGTTCATGCGACCGGCGTTACCCATACGGTTGGCCTTACCGCGTCGGTCTTCTGGACGGAAACCATACTTCATGAGTTCCTCGTTTGATCGCGCCGACGCAACCTTAGCCGCAGCTGTGTTGGTGTAAGCACCTCTAAAGTTGGAAATACCTGGGGCTGGTTGATTGTTGTACATATACTGTTCATCGTTGCGGTCACCCCTGAAGCGGGTTGGGTCCTGGGACATAGTTTGGGCTGGGACGAAGCGTTTAGCACCATTGAAGCCTAGCCCATCTGTACGGAGACCAGTTTCGGAACGGTTTGTGGTTCTCTTGGTCTTTTCATGTTCGTTTCTTGGAACGACACCCGACATACCTTGGGCACGTCCGGGCATCGTGGGTAAACGGCTTGGAAGGTGAGCGGTGGTCTCTGGTTTGTTGTGGGTCAGCTGACCAACGACCGCCGAGCGTCCACCAGTGGTATCCGCGGCTGGACCTGCACGACCGGGTAAAGTTGTAAGTCTGTACTCACCCACATTTACAGGGTTCACCCTGAACATTTGTTGGTATCCACCTGTCGCTGGGACATTTGCGTCAACACCTAGACCGGGACCAACAAGTTGCTTCTCCACGGGGGAAAGGTTGTTCATTCGCCCTTGGTCATACATACGATTCCTCATGTTGAGGATTTCCTGACCACCAGTCCGTTGTTGCATTGATATATCTGCGAATGAGTTCATTTCCCTCTTATGGGGAATACCTGTTCGGGTCAAAAAATCATTCTCCTTAAATTCTACATTTATTTCTGGTTCAGGGACAATTTCTGTTTCAGCCTTCGCCTGTGGGGCTTCAGACTTGGGACTTTTACTCAAGTTCCTACCAGCATATACAAGACCTGCTACGGCCAAGAGCGATATGGGATCAGCCATTCTTACTTCTTGTTAATATTTTTATTAACGTACCTTTGCTGAAAGAGACCATTTTGGACATCAGCTCGGGTACTCGATGGTTCGTAACTCATTGTTCGGAGTGGCACCTTACACTCCATGTTGTTCAGTGGGAAGAGGTTACGTTCATAAGTTTGAACAATAGTTTTATTAAAACGGGATGTGCTTTGGGGACGAAGTTGATCACTCGTATCTATGTACTGCGCTGGAGAACCCTTACCCGCCCTGTATGGAGCTGTACCATACAACATTGTATTGGGTCGACCCCCATCACCATTTAGGGTGCTGGGCTGAGGATACACAAAAACCTCGTCGGTCGCCTTCACTGGGGCGATGGCACCGGTATTTTGAACTATGGAAAGACCAGGTTGGAGCTGATACGCCATTTATTATTACACAAGAATATTAATCTAACTAGTAGGTTCCACCCCTGGGACCCCTGATGTCCCCATCAGGACCAATTCCCGCAAACGCCTCCAACTGGACCCCCCTCGCATTGGGATCACAGAAACGGGTATTACTCTTACACATGGGTCCATTTTTTGGACCATATAGCCACTCTGCAAACGCAGTCTGGTCTCCGGGTATCTTAGTCACTGGATTCGAAATAAACTGACGAGCGAGACCGTTACGCTGATATTTGGGTAAAGGAGACCTAGAACGCCCAGAATCGTAGGAAACCGTCGCACCCGCATTAGGTTTCACGGTAGCGTAGTAGCATGCCTCTAATCGGTTGGGTGCGTCCACGTAGTCCGACATGAGAACGTTACCCATTGGGTTATCTTGGGTGGGCCTTTGACACTTTTGACCACACACAGTCTTCATACCGTACCCCTCCTTGACCATCTTCGACTTGTAAAGAACGTACACTACCGATAATACCGTCGCCCCTAGGACAAATACCCTTGGGTCACGACGGGTGAGGTAGAGAATACAGGTTGTATAAATCACAAAACGAGAGGTTGCGTTTACTCTATCTTCTGGGGTTTGTTCACCTGTTGGCCAAAATTCAGAAACCTTATCGACATTCAAAAGTTCTTGGGGTTCGTCAAACCAAGCCTTCATTTAGTATAGGCGAAGGTTTATTTTTTTGGGAGACCACCAAGCATTCCACCCATCATCTTCATCAGCGCATCCTGGTCAATACCACCATCTCCATCCTGCATCTTGTCGGCACATTCCTTGGCGATACCCTCAATCATAGAAAGTGTGTCTTCTGGAATAGAAGTAATCGTGGTACCAAGCATGTACAATGTCTGTAGATACTGCCATGTCACGTCACGTGTGTTTGTAGTCATGCGTTCCCAGTATCCCTTAATGTTCAGATCCTTTAGGAAATCGATAGTCTCAATCTCCGTAAGTAGGAAGGTCTCATCCTTTGTGGAAATCTTATCCGCATAGGGAGATACCCCCTTCATAAAAGCATCCACGACGAGGCGCGGGTTGGTGCTCTTGAGTAAATCAAAAGAAGTTAACATCTTCTTGACGCCCTTTTCATCTGGAAAAGTCTTGTGCAATTCCACAAGAAATTGACTCATCATATCGTTAAACGCAGTAACGGACGCCATTTCTTATTTTGGGGGTGTAATCTTTAAGTTTAGAAAGGGTCACTGGAAATAGCTTCCTTCTTACCAAGTCCCTGTGAAACAATAAAGAACACGAGAATCGCATTGAGGACAGCGGGCTTCGTGTACTTGTTAAGTTCCAACTTACCTTCATTATTGAGAGTTGCCTTGAGGTGAATGTAAGCAGCGGTGATACCACCAGCTATGAGACCAGCAGTCATCGGGTCACGTAAATAGTCGGAGAGTTCCATTTAATTATACCTGGGATTTTTTGTACGCCTCTCGGGTGCATCACCAAATAGGACACCTTCATCTTCACCCTGGGGTTCCTGCTCTGGTTCTGGAACCGAAACATTCGTAATAGTCTTGAACTCATTTTCGAGTCCTGTGGGGGGGAGCTCCGCACCCGTCTCCTGTGCGGTAAAGTCACCCATCGGGGGCTCCTCGTCGCCCATTGGGGGCTCCTCACCCCCCATTGGGGGCTCCTCGCCGCCCATTGGGGGTGCCTCTGGTTCAGACGCCCCGAATGGTTCCGCTTCATCGAATTCTGGGTCTGGGGTGTCCTCAACATCTCCATCCAGATCGATGTCTCTGGAATCTTGGCCCATGTAGGTCTGGAGAATCTGTTGTACGGGGATTAATTCCTTCACCGTGGCTTCGATGCACACACAAAATCGGAGAGATAACTTCTCATCCCGGGTATATTCACTCTGTTCATCGTGGAAAATGTAGGGATCCCTATAGAGGTCCTTTGCGACATTATTGTAGCAGGTCTGAATGAACACCTCATTTGTTGGGAGCTTGAGGGCAATCTTCTTGTTGTCCGACTTGAGGCGGACGGCGGAGAGAATTTTAGTACACGCGACGAAAACGGCGGCGAGGAGGTCACTAAACCAAGCACACCGATTCGCGATGTTGTCAGAATGCTGCTTAGACATCGCGTTGGACCAGTTTGGAACCTCCTTAAGGAGCTTCTGGTACATCACGAGAACCTTCCTCCCCTTGGACATGGTGACAGCCTCGTTGTACATATCCTGGAAAACTTCAATCATAGCTGGGCACATAATGAGACAGAGCTGTCCCATGTACTCCTTCTTGGCTTCTACGAGTACATTCAAATTATCCATTTATGATTAAAGGGGTTTTTAAAATCACTTTTTCCTACGCACCTCCCCGCCTGTATTGATTCGCCATCTTCTTGAGGTTCATTAAATTTGGGAAATCACCTTCATCCTCACTTTCTTTCTTCTCTAGTTTCTTCTTGGTGATTATCCAACTCACGTAGATGTCGTATTCACTCACCAGACGAACCGTGAATCCACCCAAGTGAAATTGTCTGGCGATGTACTTCGCCGCCGCAGCCCTATCAAACACGGGATACCCAATCAAAAAATGGGGGATAGTCATGAAAAGTTGTTTGTGACCAAGTTCAACAGATTGTTTAATTTTAGCTGAAAATTGTTCGTATATCTTTGTATAAATTTCCTTTTTGATTTTCTTTTTCTTTTCATCGATTTTCACAACATCGTTGATGCTAATCATTACAATTACTGTAACTTATTTTTTACAGAATCCAACTCACTCTTGGTTGGTGCAGCCTTCTCTTTGACGAGGTTATACTCAATAAATTCCTTACCCTCTGTGTCGTTTACAAATGGTCCCACGTTTGTAGGAACCTGGACACCCATAGGCTGGGAACGGAGAGAAAGAAGTGTCGGTGGCTTGTTGCCAACCACCTCGAAGGATGCAACCGTAGAGAAACCAAATGAGAATCCACCATTTTTTACAACCATGAACATACATTCATATATAGTACCCTTATCACTGTCTTCGCCTGTGTATACATATTTCTTGATCGCAGTGGTTTCGATTATATAGGTATTCGCCCCTGTACGTTTGGAGATCTCTTTATTTGCCCGAAGAACAAACTCCTGCATCATATCATTGTCAATATTCGCCTCGGATTCATCATAGTCGGAAAGGTCTGGTCTGGGATCATCCAACTTGATATTTCCAATTGGTTTGGTGTACCCAGCGAACCCGAACATTTCCCGCTTGGACATCAGGATAAAAAATAACACAACCAGTGGAAGTATATAAATATATTTCATCTTTACTATAATGCGTTAATATTTTTTTAGAAAATACAATCTATATAATATATGTCTCTGCTGATATACAGTCCGAGGTGTAAACATTCAATGGATGTAATAGAGTACATTAACAAACATCAACAATTGAAACAACTTGTACATTATCATAATATAAACACACAGGGTATACCACCAAACTATAAGACCAAGATAAACCGTGTCCCCACGATGCTCACGAAAAATGGTAAAATCCTCGTGGGTAACGAAATAAAAAATTGGTTGGATTCACTTCTACCTGCACGTGAGGTAACTTCTGGTGGTCTGGGTGGTATGGGATGCTCAATGTCTTCAATCGATGGGGGAGCTGAGTCAGACTTGTTTATGTTGGACGATTATGGAAAATCACTTCAGCCAGCTATGACCAAGGAACTTGAAGAGAAAATCAGTAGGGATGTTTCAAAAGGTGATGTTTATACAGATTTAAAGATGTGACGCATGTAATTTATTAGATATGAAACTTGTCACCATTCAGGCATCAGCTTTTAAGTCAACCTTTGAGGTACTAAAGGACATACTGAACGATGTAAACATTTACTTTAAACCACAAGGGATGTATATTATCACTTTGGATACAGCGAGAACTTCTCTCATTGATATGTTTCTAGCTGCTGATAATTTCGAAGAGTATGAATGTACCCAAGACGAAATCATTGCAGGAATAAATATTTCAAACACTTTTAAACTTCTCAAAACAATTACAAATAATGATGTACTCAAAATTGAAATAAATTCAAAAGAATACATGGACATAGAAATTACCAGTGAAACTAAAAAGACTCAAACAAAATTTCAACTCAAATTACTGGACATAAATGAAAGTCGAATTGAAGTCCCCGAAGTTATGATGACCACCGTGACCACCCTCCCCTCTGTAGACTTTCAAAGATTGTGTCGTGATATGGGTAACATCGGTTCTGAAATAGAAATCAGACGTTCCGGTAAAGAAATTACACTTCAATGTGAAGGTGATTTTGCAAATCAAAAGACAACCATTAATTGTCAAGATGAAAGTCCTGACATTGTGGGTCTCTACAGTTTGAGATACCTGAATATCTTTACAAAGGCGACGAGTATGTGTGCGTCTGTGCAAATTATACAGGAAACTGGGAATAGGTTTTTAATTTTAAAGTACAATGTTGCCAACTTGGGGGAACTCAAATTTTACCTGGCAACTAAGGTATCTGAAGATCAGTTGTAAAACCATGTAAAGTGGACACAATCTTTTTCACACCCAAACTACCTTTCAGCATTATTTTCGGAAATCTCTCCTTCAATGTTTCTATATCGTAATACAGAAAATGGTAAATGGAAACCCTCTGTCCATGGAAATCATTCCTAGGTCCCCTGTAGCGTTTCACCTTTTCAGTAATGTCTCTAACCGGTTTATCATCTTGGTCAATCAACCAGACACTATTCAAAGGGATGCTAAATTTCATATCCGTATTCTCATCAACACCAGGTTTAAAGTTTAAATCGTTCGTAATAGCTATGTAGGTATGTCCATTGAATGAATACTTTACACGGAGGATCGTATACTTTACATTCTGTGGAATCGTAGTGTTCCTAAAGTTTCGACGTGTTGCATTTACAAAAAACTCCTCCAAAGTGCCATCCCAATCTTTACTTTCCCGTTTCCAGAAATCATCCTCAATCAGATACTTCATGTCAGGCTCTATAGCATATTCAATCTCTTCGGACAATATATAGTTGTCTGGAAGTGTTGTTAATTTTCTGAATATGTGATAAATAAAGCTTAAAAGTTTGAGTAACATTTCTTTATATAATGGAAGGAAACTTTTTAAGTAGATACAACAACAAGTTGGAAGAATGGACGACGGCCATATCTACAGACCCAGCCAATAAAAGCAGGTATGAGCGCGAAATGTCTGAATATATGATTAAATGTATGCCCTACATGCATCAACACACTGATGAAGGTGAAAATGAAACACATACAGATAATGTTTTCAATGTAAAGGAAACCGTCGGTCTCAAAAGAAAAGACATTTTTACAGAATATTTGATAGATGTAGAAAAAAAGAATATAAACCGACCATACATAAAAAATGCTATAGATACATGTAAAACATGTCCAGGTAGTAACATACTTTCCATGTATGACACCAGTGATTTAGTTTGTGATTCTTGTGGATTAGTTATAGCGAATTTAGTAAACCAAGAACTCACCTATAGAGAGGAACAGGAAACATCCGAAAAGGTAATCAATTATTCGTACAAGAGGGAAAATCACTTTAACGAATGGATCTCACAGTTTCAAGCACAAGAGATGACATGTATACCTGAAGAGGTCATTGAACAATTGAGATCGGAATTGAAAAAGATGAAAATCAAGAAACTTGATGACATTACACACACAAAAATTAGGGGTTTATTAAAAAAACTAAGACTAAATAAATACTATGAACATGTCCCCTATATCACCAATATACTCACTGGTATTAAGCCTCCAAATATGCCACAGGAATTAGAAGAGTACCTACGAATCATGTTCAAGGACATCCAAAAACCCTTCGATAATAACTGTCCCACGGAGAGGAAAAACTTCCTCAGTTATTCCTATGTCCTCTACAAGTTCTGTGAACTCCTAGGAGAAGATGAATACCTCCAATACTTCCCCCTCCTCAAATCGAAGGAAAAGTTGTACCAACAAGACGTCATATGGAAGAAAATTTGTGATGAACTTAGATGGGAATATATTCCCACTATATAATAAATGGTGGTACGAATCCCCCTCAGTAACTCTGGTATCCTCAGTGCCCACGGCTATGAGGGTGTCAGAGAAAAGTCTGAACTTGCACGACATCGTGCGCTCATGCGCGTTGTGCGAGCTGGAGAACCACCCCTTGGTCTCTTTAGAAGACTCAACGTCCTCATGATCCTCTTCAAGCGTAAGGATCCCAAACTCTCTAAAATTTTTAAGGAGGATAGAGATTGGGTCAGAGAGAAACTATTATAGATGATCTTCATAGATAGACTGGTACGCTACTTTGCAAAAGACGTCTACTTACCATTGAGGTGTTATGCAAATAAACGGCAACTCCTAAATAGGAGGGACTGCTGTAATTGTAAAATTTATTGTAAAAAGCCACCAAATGGGGGAACCCCGGCACTCCAAGAGATTATGATACTTAAGTACAATGATTCTATATTTTATAATAAAAATGGAGCAAGCACTCTACGAACTGGAAAATCAGGTCCTTCCGCATTTAGAAGACGTTAATCTAGAGAACCCAGAGGCACAACACTGCCTCGAAGAAGTTAGGACTCTTCTTGGTCGGGCGCGGGAACTCCTTCATGGAACTCTAACGAACCCAGAGGCTCAGTACCAAGAATCTCTACAGTTCTACCGGAGTCTGGCACAGGTCCTCCCCCTAATGGTTCTACTTCAATCTTCCGGACCTCAACCTCACGATCCCGACACGGTGGATAATTTACCAGATACGCAGTCTTCAGACCTGTCAGATGAAGATAGTTTCTGGCCTGGCACTCCGCCGCTTCGTTCAGAGACTTGATGATTTTGAATTCTAGAATAGTGGTGTTGTCAATAATCATATCTATCCTCAAATTTCCAATCACGTGACCCTTAAACTTAATCAATACAACCCTTTCAGACTCGTAGGGTATCCCCTTCTCTCTAAGTAGAACTTCCATAGCATTGTGATATACTCTCTCACTGTACCCCGGTCCCAGGTCAGAATATATCTCCTTAGCTAAATCTTCTATCATATAGGTGTATCAATAATTTTCTCTATATACTTTAATATGGTCAAGCGGGCTCGAAACAATAATAGTAATAGCAATAACGAGAAAACCTTAAAAATTAGAGGGCGCGAGGTTGTTCTCCCCCCACTCGTAATTGGTCGTGGCATGTCATGTGGATACGCTGGTATACCCCGTTATCTGAAGAGGGCGAAGGACCGCTTTGATAATCTGGGCTACGTTTCGGCATTTTTTAACTACAACATACACACAGAGAAATATGGTATAGTAAAAAATATTGATAAGATTAAAAATACTCTGAATAATCCAAACACAAACTCTAGAATCAGTTCAACACCCAACGTTCACTTTTTTATGGTCGGTATGACCAACAGAGATGGGGTTGGACACGCGGTCAGTGTTCTCGTCGATCCAAATCAGAAGAAGATATGGGCATTTGATCCACATGGTCAGGACTCATCCAATTCTGAATGGGGGATCGCACTCCGTAGGAAAATCATTCCCATCCTACAGGGCATGTGGGGTGGTGGTTTTACAGTTCGTTATTATAATGGACGAAACCTCCAAGCGGACAATACCCGTGGGACGTGTACAACGTTTTACGTGACTTTTATGGATATGATTCCACATCTATTGATTGGTCAGGGTAACATAAACCAGGTTGCAGGATTCATATACAAAAATATAACAGCTATACGACAGTTTTATCTTAATTTTGCCCCCCCAAATGTTGGAATAATAGTCACCAGAAATGTGACTCAAACTGTGGGAAGTCAAAAAAGATCAAGACCCACCTCTATGAATATAAATTCGTAAATATAAGTATGAGCCTCCGCCTCATCCAACTTCCTACCCGACTCGTGAAAGACCTAAGGAAGATTAGTAAGATATCAACGAAACAAAAATGGGAGTACGGTGGGAGATTACTTTTTGATGATACCTATACCTACACAGGTTTCACCCAGGTAACATCAAAAGAAAGAGCTCGTATAGATAGTAGTGTCCTAGAGTCCGAATGGAATTCGACGTTCACCTATCACACCCACCCGGGTATCTTTTCGCGCCCAAATATGGGGTGTGAAAAATGGAGCATCTTCACCACCCTTCCCAGTAATTCTGACTTTGAAGCCTATATCAAAGGGTATCCAGAAATGAGAGTCAATTTCATTTGTGATGCACATGGATACTACATCATAGATGTCCTAAAAGCTGTAGAGATGAACACATGTGCCTTACCAATAAGTATCACTTCTGAGATGAAGACTATACGATACGAGGACTTTCTTTACGAGCGCGGGTTTGGAGAAGATAGGTGTGAATATTTTTTGACAACACTGCCTCACTGGAAAATGTTCATCAATCAGGAGTTGTATCCTCGCATGATGAACTTATATGGAATCTCCATCCACTACTATGGCTATGAAGATGAACCACCAATGGTTATCATCGACGCATGAGTGATTTTTTTTATCAGGTGATAGTAGATGAATAATAATAAGAATAAGTTACGCGCCGATATTAAAAATATGTATGGTGAATTCCTAAACAATGGGGAAGTAAACCTACTTGTAAACAGATACAATGGTAATAATGTGAGTACCATTAAAAAGAAAGCATATGGAATAGCATACGGAAAATACTATAACAGTGTTTTTGAAAATGCCGTAAAATTAATAAAAAAGAGTCCTCCATGTCCATCGGGTGCAAAGGGTCAATTTCGTGTGGACACGTATAAACGCGCCTTTAAGGCTGCTGCGCAACAAGCTGGGACGGGGGTAGCAATAGGAGCTAGTATCGGTGGAGGATTGGGGCGAGGTGCAAATTTAGTGGCGGGCGGTACAGTAGCGACCGCACAGGGGGTGGCGCGGGTAGCGGGGGCGTTCGCACGCCTTTGTAAAGGAAATCCAAAGCATCCTCAATGCAATGGAAACGGTAACAAACAAAATAGGAAACAGAATGGTAAACAAAAACAACGGAAGTCTGAGCGACAGAAGAAATCTCCACAACATCTCCAAAATTACATTAGAAACTAGTCAAAATTGACCGAACAGTCAATCAAAACTAACTGAACCCGTCGCGGCCTGAATCTTCCTCAACTTCATTTTGTGGAGAATCTGATTTTCAGAAAAGGTGGCGAGGCATTTCATATTGACCTATACTAGATATTTTCTAAGCTTGTATTAAATGTCATACAACGTCGAACCCTGTACCTTCAAGTACCGCGTCTCTTCCCTAGAGAAGGTCGTCGATGGTGACACTATCGATGTCAACATAGACTTGGGTTTTGATGTGTGCACCAAGCAGCGTGTCCGCCTCCTAGGTATCGACACCCCAGAGTCCAGAACCCGTGACCTCGAGGAGAAGAAGTTTGGTCTCCTCTCCAAGAAGAAGTTGAAGGAATGGTGCCTAAAGGCTGTCGCATCTGAGAAGGACGACATAGAGATCGAACTCAGATGCCCAGAGGCGGATTCTAGGGGAAAGTTTGGCCGGGTCCTCGCGGAAATTTGGGTGTCCGAGGATGGACAATGGACCAATGTCAACAAGTGGATGTGTGAGGAAGGGTACGCTGTCCCCTACGTAGGACAAAACAAGGCGGACGTCGAGGCCCTCCACATGGCGAACCGGGAGAAGGTCAAGCATCAGTTATAGGGTACTTCCGAACCCATAAATTACAAATCCATTTTTCACCAGACTTTACAGGTCTCCCACCATGTAAAGCCTTGGATGTATCAAATTCGTAGTTGTCCAGTGTGTCGAAGAAGATGGCATCCCCCGCATTCAATTTGTAAGCTTTTTTTAGTTTAGGAAATACTGTTTCCCCACCCTCATAGTCGTCATTCAAAGCTAAAATGAATGTATACATTCTCTGATTTGTAGCATTTGCTATGATATCTTGGTGTGGGATGTAATGACCACCCTCCTCGTATCTGAGAACTTGGAGTTTTTCACAGTTGATCAATGGTCTATCTGTATAGCGTAGGCATCTATCGGCTACACCCTTAACAATTGGGTCGTCGAAATCAAGCCACGCAGTCTCACTTTTTCTAACTTTTTCATCAACTTTTCGTTCCGTTGATACAGTTGAAGGTTTGAGTTCACTTTTCGCTTTCCGAATAATATGCATCCTTTCATCTGGAGTTATAAAATTATGGAAAACCCGTGGTCCCTGGTATGTAGGTAAAAGGTAGATAGTCAGTATAATGAGGACCACCAGTATTAACATCTTACTATATCTCAATATTTTTAGGTGACACACTTATATATCTTTTTCGTATACTGGAAAATATTTCATTTCCATAGTTAAATATTTGTTGTATATGGTCAACGATTTCAATATACCTGGTTTGGTCTAGAACATATTGTCTCAAAAGATCTCCACATGAATGAATAATAACTTCATATATATTCGAAATTTCTCTACATTTTTCTCTATGTTTTTCTTGTCTCTGTAAAAAATCTTTTAAAATATAATCATTGAGATAATTCATCATGTAGGATATACGAACACGTGTGTTATCTATAGGTGGTGGATCTACTATGAATATATTTTCATTTTCTAAATTTTGAACGATAATTAAATAATCCAATAACGATTCCGGGGCTCCAATCTGTCGAAGTTCTCTAAAAGAAGGAATACCTCCACAGGGAATATCACCATGCTCTCTCGATATCATATTTTTCCTCTTAAATTCTATGTAGTGTGGATTATGTACACGACCCGAAGATATTTCACCCGTTCGCCAATCAAATGCTGTATGACAACTAATACACCACATTTGAGAACACCCGTTTAACTTTTGAATAACCATCCCACATTTTGGACAAGATTTACTATCTCGATTTAAAAGTTTCATCGTCTCTACAACACCTGGATCACATTCGTGGTCATCGGCCACAGGTTCATTACAATCTTTACAAAAATATTGAACGCATAAACCACAATACCAATCTACGTTTAAAAATCCTTTACAATTTTCATTTGGACATTGCCTCGTAAAGGTAGTGGGGATGGGATCACCAACATTTTTCAATCTTGAAAGTTCTCTATATGTTCGCTCCATTTCATTGTAGAGTATTCCAAGTTCTGGAACATTTTCACCCGCCTCGTGTAGCTGAAAAAGTCTCTCTCTTTGTTCTCTAGCTAAACGCTGTAATCTCCGTATCGCCAAAAGTCTTTCAACCTCAGGTTGGGTCGCTGGCATTAGAGCCTTTTCCCTTTCGAGTAATACATTTTCACGATGAAGTTTTAGATCTTTATTGCGAAATTTTACAGTACAAAATGAATCTATAAATTCACGATCCCATCTCGTTTTACAACCCATACAATGAGGATCTTCGAAAGAAGAAAGTATATACCTTTGTGAGCATGCCCGACAACTTGTTAAATCACAAAATGGACACTTGACTTTTTTGTGATTTATCTTATTTATCTTCTCACAACATACCTGACAACATTCCATTCTTTAAATAAAGATTTACCTCTTTAAATTAATTAGAGAAAAGAAACTCTATACCAGTATATTATGTCTCAAGCAATTGGTATCGATCTCGGAACTACGTATTCTTGTGTTGGTGTTTGGCAAAATGATCGTGTAGAGATCAT
>Ga0208644_1001863_pt1 | contig 17219 bp, 17 predicted proteins | sample VirMetDEL_Nov_18_FD_184517 | JGI IMG/M metagenome (GOLD analysis project Ga0208644, IMG submission 184517) | Aqueous microbial communities from the Delaware River and Bay under freshwater to marine salinity gradient to study organic matter... | ecosystem: Environmental > Aquatic > Marine >... | reverse complement strand
CAGGACAAAACCCTGTGGGATAACTTCGTTGAGATCGTCCGTGACTTCCTTGGGTTGAGTCCGAAAGAAGATACCGCCCTGTCTGAAGTGCTGCGAGTCAGCAGTCAGATCATGTCAACGGATGTGGCTGTTGCTACGGCGGCTTTGCGGAAAGACATAGATACGTCTTTGCTGACCGACCAACTTAACGGTAACGGACTCCGAAGCTTTATCGACGAGCAACGGATTAAGGCTCCTGCGGGCAAGCCTGAAACCCCGGCTGAGATTGAAACGCGCCTTGCAGAAGAGATCCGCGAGAAGACCGGACAGAACTACGGTATCAAGGAAGCCATCAAGGAGAAGGTGTCTTACCGGGGTACTGAGAATCTAATTCGTCTGTTCCAGAACGAACGTCGTCCGCTGAAGCGTCTGCAGGACGCCTTGATGTATGCATGCAAGATGATTGTCGGGGCACCGGGCTACAACAACATTTACGATCTCATCATGCTGTCGTCTGGTAAGGCATTCCACCTGATGACTCGTGACATCCAGCCGCACGTGCAGGATTTGCAAAGCGCGATTCACGACTACGCTAAAGCAGAGAAGATCGACGTTAACTCCGCGTTGGGTCGCCTGCACATGTACGTCATGGCTCTGCATGAGCCAGAGCGCCGCCTGATCAAATATTTGAAGAACGTCCCGCTCGACAACAAGACTAAGCTGAACTTCGGCGGTAAGGAGATGACCCCTGCCGATGCGCGTAAGGCTATCTTCGATATGCTGGCGCAAAACGTCGACCTGACCAAGAAAGGTCCGGACGGCAAGACGGATGCAGAAAAACTCCGTGCGCGACTCGAAGAGATAGTGGAGCGGTACAAGGACCCGAACGGTTTCAGCCCGGTGGGCACTAAGACTACCGACCTGAACGCTGGCGATTACAACGTAGTTGGCGGTTACACCAAAGATCAGATCGCGGCGATGAAGGCCCAGTACGACGCCGATCCACATCAGAAAGAATTGAGCGAGATGATTAGCGCCCTGAAGAAGATTCAGGAAGGTACGATCAAGCTCGACAAGATGGCTAACTATTGGTCACAGCCGACGACTAACCTGACTTCGTTCTACGGTTACAAGAACTACGTACCGTTCAAGGGTAAGCCTTCGTCTGAAGTGACGGCGGGTGATGAGACTCTTGAGCTTAACCATAGCCGCATTGCGTCGAAAGACTTCAACGAGTTTGCTTACGGCACGGAAGGCCGTCTGTCAGATTCCGATAACCCGCTGATCCAGACGATGGTGGACGGTGCGAAAGCTGCTACCCGTGCTGGACGCGAGGGCGTGACGGAAGCTTTGAAGAACCTGATCAATCAGAAGTACGTCATCGGTAAGCTCTACAAGACGATTACGTTCGAGCAGCGGTTCAACGGATTTGACCCGGCAGAAGTCATGGGGAACAACAAGTTCTTCCACTACATGCCGGACGGCACCATCGAGGTGTACGAGATCTCTGATAAGGACAAGGCGATCAGCGAATCCATTAGGCGTACGTTCCGCGCTAACTCTCCGATCTTGGACAAGGCCAACGCCTTTACCAGTTTGATCGGTGCGATGCATACCCGCTATAACCCGGCGTTCCATCCGTACAACTTCGTGCGCGACGTGCTAACTAACACGTGGACTGTTGGTGCGGAGAAGGGCGGCAAAGCTGCTTACAACTTCATTGGGTCAATCGCTCGTCAGGTTGCGGACAACGGCTTCTACAAGGCCGGTAAGATTTCTGCTCTGTATGCCAACAACAAGGTTGATGAAATCAAGAAGATGGCATTCAACCCGGATGGCTCAGTCAAAGATGAGTCTGCCGCTAACATTCTGGAGTATCTGGAAGAAGGCGGTCGCGTCTCGTACGTCATGGGCATGGCGATGCAGGGTCAGGTCGAATCCCTGCTGAAGGACGTTGGTCGCAGTAAGATCATCCAGACTAAGGATCAGTTCAACACTTACGTTGACGTTTGGACCGACGCATTCGAGTTCACCTCTCGTGCTGCAGCCTATGCCGCAATGAAGAGCAATTACATCGCCGAATCAACTAAGCGTTTTGAGCAACGCGCTGGACGTAAGCCGACTAAAGCAGAACTCGATACCATCACCAAGGAATCCAAAATCCGGGCTGCTGCTTACGCCAAAGAGTTGGCTAACTTCGAGCAAGTTGGCGTGTATGGGCGCGAGGCTGGTGCTGCCTTCATGTTCTTCCGCCCTGCAGCAACGGGTGCTGTTCGTGCCATCGACGCCTTGCGACCTGCCTTTGAATCATTGGATGAGGCGCTGCGACACCTTCCCGCTCAGGTCCGTAACGATCCGTCAGCAGTGGAAGAATTTAAACGTAGTTACGATGACCGCCGAAAGACCGCGCAGACGACCATCATGGCCCTTGCTGGTGCTGGTGCGTTTGCCTACACGATGGCGGTGATGGGTGCGGAAGATGACGAGCAAGGGCGTAACCGTGTCCTGACTGACAACATGGACATCTGGACTCGCAATCTGCGTCTACCTATTAAGTTCATGAATGCCATTTTGGGTAAGGACAACGACTTCTTTAACGTGCCGTGGGGCTTCGGTGCGGGCGCGTTTGCTGCAATGGGTGCTCAGTGGATGGGCGTGGCGATGGGCGGTAACACGTTCGGAGACGCCGTTGCTAACTCGGTCAGCATTACGTTGGACTCGTTCATCCCCGTACCGGTTGCTCGATTCAATCCAACCGACAATCCTGCTGCATGGATCGTGGATAGTGTTGTGCCGTCTGCCCTTCGCCCAGCGGTTGAATACGTCATGAACGTCGATACGTTCGGTAAGCAGATTTACAACGCTCGCTCTAGCCGATTTGGTGACGCCTACAGTGGTGGCGAGTACGTGCCAGAAGCGTACAAGAGAGCTACGCGGCTTCTAGCCGAGGTCAGCGGGGGTGTGATTAATTGGCAACCGCAGACTGTGGCTTTCTTTGCAAACAACTATGCTGACGGACTGTCTCGTGTAATCACGAATATGTTTGGGCTTGGTTTGACAGTTGCGAATAACAAGGACTTCGACGCCAAGCGCGACCTGACGCTGTTTGATTCGTTTATCGGTAAGCGCAGCAGTGTGGACGCTCGTGAGTTTGCTGAAGTTGAGAAGAAAGTTGAGAAGATGCGCGACACGCTCAATATGTTCAAGAACCGTAAGGACGGTGGCGAAGCGTATCTGGAGTATCTGCAGGAGAACCCGGAGGCTGTGATTCTGGTCAACTACTACAACAACGTAGTAAACGGCCCGATGCGCGACGCTCGTGAGAAATTAAACACGATGAGTTCTAGCGATCTACCGCCGAACCAGCGTCGTCCGACTGTTGATATGTACCGCACGATTCGCGATATGTATGCCCGCAACTTTGTGATGATGGCGAAAGAGTACGGGGTCGAACCCTAGCCGACCCGCCATACCCGCACTCCAAGACATCCATCCTTGGATGAGGCGTAAGCCTTCACCTTTACCTTGGCGATCTTGGAGCGCGTGTCCACAATGTAGATAAGCTCTGCTGGCTTGAGCGTAGGGATGAAAAAACTCTCCCCTATCTCCATCCCCTCAAAGGGGAAGATCCACTCCGGTTCAGTTAGCTGCTGCATCCTTGTCGATCATGTCCTTTGGCAGTTCAGCCTTGATGGCGTAGACCGATACAGGGTTGGCATGGAACCCAGTCTTCCAGCCAGTTGACAGGCGATGCCGGTCGAGCTTGGTAATCAGTCCGTGCTGCTGCATAGCCTTCTCAAACTCGCGACTGCTAACCTGCTTCGCGGCCAAGAATTTCCGGAACTCGCTCTTGGAAATGTATTGGGTGCTGTTGTAGATCTCAGACCGTGCGATGAGAGGACGCCCTGCCATCGGCTCCTGAATGACCTTGTTCGGCTCTTCTAGGATCAACATGCCTGACCAATTCTGGTTCAGGAACTCAGTAACAAGCGCCGGGTAATCGGTGCTGTTGATCTTCACTGTATCATCTCTCAATTGAATGATCTCCATGATGACGGTGTTGAATACCCGTTCAATATCAAGTTCGATAATGCCTGCCTCGACAGCCAACTCAGCACCGGCAAACGACGCGCCGACCAACCCTTGATAGAAGCGGTATCCGGTGTTATCGCCGATCTCTTTCATAAATCGGATGAGCCACTTGTTGACTAGCTCTTTGACTCGCGGCAAGCCGACCTTGGCGACGTGCTGCATATACTCGATACCCGCAAACCCGTAGTTCTGCTTGAGTACATTGAAGGTGTTAGTACCCAACTCGGTGTTCAACTGCGGCGGCTTCTTGATGGTGAACTCGATAACGCGAGCCATCTCACCGTCCGGGCTACCCTTCAACAGGCGGAGTCTGTCGTAGATCGATTGGTTCGAGGTAAAGAACGCAATCAATGAGGCTGAGTCTTCGTGCTCGCGCTCGGCGTTAACCGAGGACTGCATACGGACCTTGGCCTTACCGTGCGATACGGCGTGAACTAGGTTGGCAAGATCCTTGGGGTCTGCGTTTGACGCCTCGTCGATGCCGAACGGGATGTTCTTCAGGTTCAGGTAACGACCGATGAAGCCGTTCTGAGTAGCACCCTGATCGACAAGGCTCATGTTCTTCGGATGTCCCCAGATGCTCAGGGCTGCATATAAGGCACCGGTCTTGGCCGCACCAGAGTCCGCGCTGGTAAAGCAGATAGAGGCACCTGCTACCGGGGTGAAGCACATCAAAGGAGAACCAAAGCCCGTGATCATGCCGAATGCATGCATCTCAAAGCCCGGCTCATTGAGCGTCCGGATGGCTCGCTTCCAAATCTCGTAGCTACCTTCGATCTTTAAATGCTTCGCGACGGCACGGACCAGCGGCGATGAGGCTGCCTTAACAGCTTCTCCAGTACTCCTGATCTCGGTGTTACCAACGATGAAGGCATCAAAATTCTCAGTCCATCCCATCTGCATTCGCATTTGCTCCGCCCTGACCGTTGACGATAGGTACTCTGACCATCGTATGAAGTACTTCATGACCTGCTTAATTTTGTCCGGATCGTACGTCGCGCCGCTTTGAACAATCGCCTTTGACAGCAAGTCCTGCGAGTAGACGTTATCAACCGGTAGCAAAAACTCACGGTAGCCATCGAGCGGCATCACGGTGCGGACCATGAAACACTCGCCATCCCTCGCACTGAACATACGCTTGTACGGATATACAGCGCGGTTGAGGATCTGGACGGGCGGCTCTTGGGTAATCTTGCCTTCTTTGTCTACCTTGGCTGGAGGAGTGTAGTAGATCCCACCGTGTATACCGCGTGTATATGGCTCTAAATACTCCGGGAAAATTAGCAAATCGTGGTCGTCCCCTTCCCCCCAGACCGTGTCTTCTTCAGGTGCAACCGGGAGTGGTGGGGGTAGCGGGCCTGTCGGGGCAGCCGGTACGCGGAGCTTTCGCGCCAAGTGGATGGGTGAGGTGATCTTGCCCTTGAAGGGACAGCCGTCGCAGCCGCCGGGATTGTTGTTCTCGAATGTCGCGCAGGTACGGGGACCGGACGCCTTGCCGGTTTCGTTCGCTTTAAATTCTGCCTCTTCAGGTTTGTAACCGGGATGACCTTCCGACACCAAGCGGATGGCCTCGGCGCGATCTGAACACCGATGAGCTACCGACAGGGCATCGAGCCATTGGTCGTATGACAGGGTGGCGACGTTCTCCAGAGCGTATTTGATCTGGTTGCAGGCAGCCCCTGCCAGACTGTTCTTAGCCAGCCACGCGAACGAATCCTCAAAGTTATCCAGCATGGCAATCGCCCGAGTCTCCTCGTCGATGGGGCCTTTGGGTTTGAGGGTTGCGAGGACCGACGCGGTATCGGCTACGTTCTCATCGAGGAATTCTTTAAACGCACCGAAGTCGTACTGGTCGATCTCGCTATTGAGTACGGCGGCCTGAGTCTGTGTCCGAAGATTCAAAGTCTCCGGGCAACGCATCACTCGGGCAGCATCTGCCGTAACCGCAGGATCAATCAGCAGTCCTTTGTCAGCGCAGTACTGTTTAAATTTAGCGGCGTAGACCTTCCAGTCTTCAATCGCAACGTCTTCTTCGAACAACCAATAGGCTTGCAGCCCGCCACCGGAGTCAATCCGTACTGGAGGCGGGAGTCCTGAATCCTCTAGGAATTCGTCGAGCGCATTGGCTGCTTCTCCCTTACTCGCGTAGCAAACCTTACCGTGATTAACGTCGAGGTCTACAAAGAACGATCTGGAGAAGACAGCGTTTGATGCCGTTCTTGCTTCATCACCAAATGAGCAGGGGGTAACATATACGTTACTTTCGGTCTGCTGCGAACACCTATCTAGTACGCCAAACAATTCCTCCAACGAATGCGCGTACTCATGCCGGGTCCTCCCTGACTCCGGATTGATTAAGGCGACACAGTAAACGCCCTGTGCAGGCAATGCTTTTTCGTAAAATTGTTTTCTCATAACCGCAGGGAGAAATAAGGCGGGGTGTAAGTCCCCCGCCATTGAAAGAGGACGACATGGTTATCGGACTTGTTCCCCGATCATGTCACTGATGTAGTCCACTGCTTCGTCGAGATCCGCGACTGGCAAGCGTCCTTCATTCATGTCCGCAGTCAATAGGTCAATGAAGACCTCTACCTCCCTACGTTTATGCTCGCGAATACCCTGACCACGGAACCAACTGTAGACCGTAGTCGATGACGTATTGAGGGCTTTTGCCACCAACGTAGCCGGGATATTTGCGCTGACGCAAAGCTTTGCCAGCTTGATTCCAAGCCGATCTTCCTTGGCTTTGTTCAGCGCGACGAGAAACTTACTACCGTAGGGTCTTGGCATGAGGCACCTTTACTTCTTCTTTGACCACTTTTTAATGACATCCGACACGTCCTCTCCCGGGACGGCCTCAGCCTTCTCAGCCTTACGCAATACCGGCTCAGCAACAGCAGGGGCTTCACCCTCGTCTGATTGGTATACGTTCAACTTGACGGCGTTCTCCGCTGCCGGAGTCTGACCCTGAGCTTGGACAATCGCAGAAGTTTCGTCATCCAGTGCAGATACCGGCGAGAACCACACCTTCGGAACCGGGAACTTCGTGTCGAACTGCATCTTCGTCACAACATCCTTGGCACCGATACCGCGATTGGCGAGAGCTTGGCAGTACGGACGGAAGCCCCACTTACCATTCTCTTCCTTGGCAAAGGCTGACGTAGCCGGGAGCACCAACTGCATCACATCACCTGACGGATCATTCGGCAGAACAACTGCCGTACGCCATGAGAGTTTGCAGGCCGTACCACGACCACCGTTACCACTGCCTTGGACACTCCACGGGCAGGCATCGCAGGATGCAGCTTGCGGGTTCTTAACTTCCGGATCGGGAGTCTTCGAATCGCTCGACCAGCAACCGGGGCTAGTCTTCTCGCCTTCCTTGTATGCCGAGGAGTAATACGTACGGCTCGGGGTGGGGGCCATCTTCGCAAAGATGATGTTCATCGACCGATCTTCAATCGACGCCACTTCCTTACCGCCAACGTACTTACGGAAAACACCGCCCTTGATCGAGATGCGCTTTGCGTAATCCTTTGTGCTGATGACGCTCTTACCTGCAACGGCAAGCGTTTCGTCGTCAACCTTGCGGCCTGCGAGGCTGCTCTGAATGCTCAAAATAATATCGTTACTCATTGACTGAACTCCTAACTAAATTGTTACTAATCTGCCGAGGTCGACTTACGCACCGTGACACCATACTCGCGCATCACGCTAACACCGGGCGGCAACCCATCTGCCTCGTTTTCAGATATGTATTGCTTGAAGTTGCCCTGATGAATCCTACGTTCCAATAAAGCCACCGCCTCGTTCTCCAGCACGAACTTGCCAAAGTTATCCCAGTCGGTGCAGTAAAACCGTTCGTTGAGCCTGCGGATGACTGTGCCATGTGAAGTCTTGATGCTGCTAGCACCCACGCCGTTGCAGACTTCGAGCATCGCCATCTCAAGCTTGTCCATGTCCTGCTTCAGTGCATTGTCTTTCTCATCGTACTCGTCTTTGAGCTTCGCCCGCTCGTTACGGAGCGAGATGAATGCACTTACTAACTCGTCCAAATTAACATCACTCATTGCTTTCCATCTCCTGTTTGTAAAGATCAACTAACTTCTGGTGATTATTCACCTTGCCCTGCAGCATCTGGTACATCTTGCGTTCGACTTCCGAACCCTGCAGGTGAACAACCGTCATGTTGTTCTTTTGTCCAACACGATCAATACGAGCAATACATTGCAAGTACGTCTCGACCGACATCACGGGGGACCAAAACACCACCGTATCTGCCGCAGTCAAAGTAATACCGTGCGATGCTGCTTGGGGCTGGATTACTAGAACTCTAGGCTTATCCGAGGTCTGGAACTTTTGAATGATGCTGGCGCGTTGTGTGGCGCTAACTGACCCCTGAATAATCTCGTTCGTAATTCCCTGCTTTTCCAAGTACTCCGATACCACCGTGATAGTGTGCGTGAAGGGGACAAATACTACAACCTTATTTACGGTTTCGTCCAGTACCTCTGATAGCGCGTTTAAACGTGGAGAGATGTCGAACTCGACCACGTCACGACTGTCGGTGTATACAGCACCGCCCGAGATCTGAAGCAGTTTGTTGAGACTAGCCGCTGCGTTGACCGCGCTGACTTGTTCCCCAGCCGCCTCGATAAGCATCTGATTCTTGAGCTTTTTGTAGTAGATCTGCACCTGAGTTGTGAGCGGCACTTCGCGGGTCTGGTACGTTACGTCCGGCAGGTCAAGGCACTCTGCCTTCGTATAGCGAATAGCAGGCTGCAGAGCGTTGTACACATCCATCTGCGATGTGGGCTTCGGTATCCATTTAAATCGAGTCACCTGATACATGACTTTGTCACGCCATGCGGTGGTGAACTTCGGAACTCGGGATGGGCTAATCAGTCGGGCCAAGCCAAACGCATCGACAGGGGACTGCGAGGCCGGTGTGCCGGTCATCATCCAGAGTCGGGTCGAGGGCTTGATTAGTTTTGCTAGCGTTTTCCAGCGTCGTGTCGAGGTGGACTTGTAGGCGTTAGCTTCGTCGATGATGACTAGATCAAATCCAGCGGCAGCCACTTCGTCCACCATGATGTTGACGCCGTCATAATTGATGACCGTAAAGTCATAGCCGCCACGGATAATCTTTTTGCGTTTGTCCTGTGACCCGTGGGCTACACCGCAAGTACGATGCATCGATGTCTTAAAGATATCTGCCTGCCATGCGGAGTGCATGATCGACAGAGGGCAGATGATAAGGGCTTTCTTGACCAGCCCAAGATTCATCAGGTAGTCCGTAGCCCAGATCGCAGCGGAAGTCTTACCCGTACCGGCTTCGTTAAAGCAGAAAGCCCGGGGGCGCAGACTCAAGAATGAGGCCGTTACCTTCTGGTGTTCGAACGGTTTGAAGATGCCCGGCCAGTTGTAGTCCCGTAGCATGGGTGACGGGATCTGTGGTATCTCCGGGTTCGGCTGGTACTCATCCAGCATCATCGCAAGATCAGCCGCTTCGTCGTAATCCCAATTGATCAGCACATCGTGTGCTTCGGAGTGGATCTTGAGCGCGTGGCTTTTCTGAATGTTTTGAAGGATCTGTGCCCCTACCATAGCAGGGACGGTCATCTGAATTGCTGTGTTGTCTACTATATTCATAACTGTATCCATTACTAAAAGCCCCTTACGGGGGCCAGTCGGTTAGCACCCAGCCCGGAAAAGCAATAAAGCAGAGCCGTCACTAACAGACATGGTTAAGCGTGTGTGACTACGCTAGGGGGAAGTGGGTAGGAACCCCCCGTCCTCCACACTCATGCCTTGTGGGGACTACTTCATCGCTCCGCTTGAGGTACGCTTAAAAGAGCGGTTGCGACGAACGGACTGAATTGTGTAGCCGTCTTTATTCGTGCCGCCTTTCGACAGGGCTTTCTTGTGGGCAATGTCTTTGCCCTCCCGTCGATCTGCTTTCCCGTTGCCGTTTAAATCTTTCCCAGTCTTATCAACAGCACGGCGGGCACGTTGTCGCTCCATGCGATCCGCGTGTTCCTTGCGAGCCTTCTGCTGCTGGTATTCCTTCTTGTAAGGACGGGGTTTGTTTACGTACGGCATCGTGGTTCTCCATTAAATTCGCAGTCTGGCTCAGAACATCTCTTAAGTATTGGTGAAACCCAAAGTTAGCTTCAAACTTTTCCTGCAGCTTCTTGTGCGTGGCTTCTAGCCTTGCGTATTTCTCTTTACCAAGAAGTATTTCATGTTTTAAAGAGTTAATGCGGTCAAGATGGCGACGGATAATCTTCCGCTTCTTGTCTATTTCGTCATACGCATCGCGTATTTCTTCACCAGTCTTGAGCTTCTTTATTCGGTCAGTTTTCTTTCTCAGTTCTTTTCTGAGTCGCCTAACTTCTAATTCCCATGACAAGATCGGGTCAATTTCATCTATGTGCATTTGCTACCTCACCTTCTGGAACTGACAGGTAGTCACCGGACACCAGCCGCACAGGGGGGTCGGATTCTCGGGCCACTTATTTGTTTCGTGAGACAACTTTAGCCGCTCTAGGTCGGGAAGGAAATCCTTCCACAGGTTCTCGGACTCTTCGCGGTGGTAAGTCTCATCGATGAAAGTATTGTGTGCGACAAACAACAAGCCAGCCTTGATCTGCTGAACCTCTGGGAAATGGGCATATGTCATTAATGACATCAGTCGTAACTGCTTCACATCCGCATACTTCGCACTGCCAGTCTTGTAGTCCACGATATGGGCTGTGTCGTCATCAACGATCAGCAGGTCGACGATCCCTCTGACCCAGTAGTCCTTGGCTCCGAATGTACAGGGCTGTAGATCGGTGTTGAGCGCCATACGGTATTCAGGGAACCGCTCGCCTTCGATCTCCAGCAGGGCATCCAGCATGGGCTGGTACTGCTCATAGTTTTTCTGAAGAGGCTTGCTCTCTCCGACGTAATCTTCCAAAGCCTTATGAACCGCAGAGCCGTACAGCATCTGCTGCGTGGGCTTCTTAACAAAGTTCTGTGCGACCTTGACTTCGTAGTACTGCCGGGGACAGTTTGTGTAGTCCTTCAGGCCGCTGTAACTCCACTTGATCATTCAAGAATCTCCACTTCGCTTTCGGTTACTACGGCTACGCGAGCACCGCAGGAGAGCAGAGGTTTGTCGTTACCTGAATACACCACTTCGCTTGGACCATTAATCCGTACTCGGGTGCAATAAGTATTCTTTCTACCTTGCTTGACCGTGATGACGGGATCAGACGCGCCGGTCTTTTTGTTTGCCCGAATCACGTGCTGGTTAACGTGTATGTACGTCTTCATCCGCAACTCCCGTATGACTCGCCCCACTTCGCTTCACAAGCAACGGGCAAATCAGGACACCAATCAGGAGGAGTAGACATAACTTTAGTTACAAAATCAAGGGCTTCGTCTACTTCAACTTTTGGTACGACGATCACGGCTGCGTCATGCACTGTCAAGACCGGACGGTATTTTTCCCGGATCTTTAACATCTGCTGCCCCACGATGATACGAGCCAGAGCCTGCACCACGTTCTCGACCATCGCTCCGCCCCAGATGTTGACTGGACCTTTGCGTGAATCGTAGATCGGCTTACCGTTCTCGATGCGTAGATTGTTGTAACGAATGTGCAGATGGTTTGGTAGTCCGATACCGTCTGATGTGATCCAAAGTGCTTCACCATGACCCAGAGTGAAACTGTGCTGCACTCCCTGCATCAGTGCATTTAAAGCATGGTCACACTCTTCCCAAAGCTTCGGGATCTTGCTGTTCTCCTGCCGATACACGTTGACGATGCGCTTGCATTCCTCCTCGGTCAGGTCGGCTCCGGGTGGCTGGGTCTTCAGGGTGTGGCGGAGCTTCAGTGCCCCGGTTCCGTACCCCAATCCCAACACGCAGGTCTTACCGACGAACCGCTCGATGGGGTCAGCCTTGCTGATCTGCCTGCCGTAGACCTTCGATGCAAAGATCGAATACACATCCTCGCCCCGACGGAACTGCTCGACTACATCCGTTTGCCCAGCCAGCCACGCAAGGACGCGAGCCTCGATTTGCGAGGAGTCGCTGTTGATAACGACATGGTCTGGCGGAGCCACCACTGAATTCTTGAGTGTCTTCTTTTTCTTATCTCGTGATGGAAGGTTTTGTAGGTTGACGGAGTCCATACCCGACCAACGGCCTGTATGAGCACCGTAATACTTGAGCGGAATAGGTAACCGACCACGGTTCCTACCACGAATACGAATAAAGCGTTCAATTCTGCTTTCCTCCAAAGTTGATTTAGTACCCAAACGCACCGCGCAGAGTTGCTGGATCACAGGATCTTCATGCTCCTGCAGTGCGATAAACCCTTCGTCGCTCTTGGCAAAGGCAAAGGTCTGCTTGCCAGTCGTAGGACTTGTCTTAGTGGGCGGCTCGACACCGAACTCCTTGAGAACCTTGGCGAACTGCGGATTACTGCAGAGTTTCTTACGGACTTCTTCCTCGTCGTTCGCTTTCAGTGTCTCTTTCAATCCGTTCAGCAGTTCGGTCTTCTCTCTTCGGATATCTTCCAGTCGCCCGGCCAACAGTCCATCGTCGATCACCAACGTGGGATGAATGAACATCCGCAGCGTCATGTCGATTAGCTCAAGCTCTTCTCCCGGAAACCCCGTAGCAAGTTGATTAAAAAGATCATAGGTAAGATCAACATCGTTGCGGCAATAACCAGCATAGCGATCAAGATCTCCACTATCAAAATCCAACCTTTTCTTACCCAGTGCATTGACTACCTCCGTCCCTTTCTCCCCCAAGTTGTATCGTTTGACGAGTGCAGCGAGGGAGCCACCTGCATCGACGCCATGTATCGCCCGCGCCATGCAGAGCGTGTCCATATAGAAAGCGGGTTTGATGTCAAAGACCCATGCGAGGATCGCTCCGTCGAACATGGTGTTATGGCAGAGAAGCGCAGAGTGCTGCCAGTCAAACTGATTAAGCCACGCCTTGGTCTCGTCATGCGTACCGCTGAACCACACGGTCTCATCATCGTCTACCTTGACGGCAACACCGATGACCTCGAACTGCTTATCGCGAACGTATTCTTCAGTCGTGAATTTAGTCAGACTGAATTCTTTTGAGTAGTACGTCTCGAAATCTAATGTGATGATACTCATACTGACCTGATTAGCTTTGTGCACTTCCACCCTTTGGGTGTCTCAATGAATCCTGTTGCCTGCAAAGCCTCGTGGCTACGGCAGTTACCGTAAACTTTATGCTTACGCAAGGATTCCGGATCGGTGAAGACGTTCTTGCATGTCTTGCACCTTCTTACTCTTGCGACGTTTGCCATGTACCCCACCTTTCACTCTTTCCAATTCAGCCCGTAAAAACTTAATTTCATCCGCGCATCGCCAGAGCACTGCTCCAGCAACGAGAAATTTAAACTCTGCGCTTACGTCAGGGCTGTTGATCTGCGCGGGCAGTTCCCTGATCAGGTCTAGGATGTCACCTTCGATGTCCACTTCTTTCTCCTCTTACTCATTGCTTTCCGTGTTAAGTCCCAATGTAATATCCGATGGCAATTTGAACACAGAGGAATGCACTTCTCCTCTGCTTCTTTAATTGCCTCCGATATGTTGTTCTGCTTCAAAGCCAAGTGATTGACAGACCGCTTACCTTCTTTGATCACATGGTGGAAGTCAATGACCGCCGGATGTTTCTTCCTGCAGTGACTACACCGCTGCTTCGATTTATACGCTACCCATTCCTGCCTGCTTCTATCTTTGTACTTCCTTGCCTTCCGAATAATCTCTTTGCGATTCTTCTCGTACCACTTGCGTGAGTACGATTTCTGCTTGGCCTTCCTGATGGCCTCGTCCTTGTACGGCATCAACCCCCCCTCACAGCTTCTTCCTCCAGTACAGCGATCTCGCGTAGGAGTACAAAATCTTGGGGGTGTAGAGCCTGAAGCCACACGAGATCAGGTTGTTGGCACTCGGTATATTGTCGGTGGTATCCGACACAGCCCATTTATACCCGTGCCTCCTTGCCCACTGAACTCGTAATCGGATCATCTGCCGTTGAATGCCGTACCCCCGGTAAGCAGCCAACACTCCGCAGCGACCTAAATAAATCCCGTCCTCCAACTGCTGTGATGGTGACAGACAACTAAATCCTACTGGGGCAGCCTTGTGGTGCGCCATCCACCACACCCCATCCTCGGGAAAATAAAGGTAGTCTGCCGGGAGACACGCCTTTTGCAGCACTTTCAGTTGCCGCTTGACCCCCCGATCTGAAGGATCAACTTGCCCATAGGTGATCTTCATAGCCCATAATTTTACCCTATCTTTTTGATGACTAACATCTGCGGGTAGTACCTGATTTCGGCGATGCCCTGTTTCTTGTCAGTCGCTTTCATAAGTTCGTTCATAAAATCCACAATCGTTTTACGGTAGTTGGCAACCTCGTGTCTGAAGTGTGTCCGAAACTGTTCCGTATATGAATCATTATATGTACAGCCCAAGTCTTCGATGATGTAGTACCCCCCAGAACGCACAGAAGTCCAACAGTTGTGAAACATCGCCACCATGTCTTCGGATATGTGAGACGCATCATCAATAAAAATATCCACGTACTCACACATATTACGCTTGCATAGGTCTTGGATACGTATCTCGACGTTCTTCATGTCCTTGCAAAGTTCCGCACACTCCGGTCGTATGTCGTACCCGATAATTTTAGATGCCGGGAAATAATTACCCCACATACGTAGTGATGCACCACACGCCACGCCCGCTTCGCAGATGGTGAAGAGTGCGGTCTTACGATGAACGCCGCGCAATAGTTCTTGCACGATCTTCTCGTACTGCACCGTATAGTTATGTTTGATCGTACCTTTGTCGCTGCCATACAGGTCAGCGAGTCCGGTCAACGTCATCTCGGTAAGATCAACCTCACCTGTATTCGGCACGTACTCCTCTGGCTTTACGATGTCCAGATACCGTCGCACCCCACCCCTAGCGTTTGGATCCACGTGCATACTCCAGTTCATTCCTCAAAGTAAGAAGCTCTAACGAAAGGACTGTAGCCTCGTTGGACAGCCCCGCTCTCCGTATATTCTGCAAGGATCGCTCGACGAGCGTCTGCTGACTTTGACCATAACCCCAAGGGGCAGCACTCATTTCGTCTTTCCACGATCCGGGCGGGGACAGGTTGTCTATTATTAAAGTCTCGGCCTTCGGCTTTGATTCGCTCGTCATATTGCATTATCCCTCGATTTACTGCCTTCGCTAAATGCAAGTTAGAAACACCCCACGACGCTGCTAATTGTTTGTAATTAACACGTTCGCCTCGCTCTCTAGCTTTCCGTCTGTACTCCAGCAAAAACAAATATTGTTCGTACGAAAGTACCAAGTTGTATCTTGACTTTCGTGTATAAACCTTACTTTCTATTTTCTTTCCTCGTGTCATCTCGCACCAATACTAATAATTTGCACATGATGTGCGACTGTGTACGGTTATTTTTATCGACATCGTACTGCTTGGCAAACATCTCAATGATGTCCCACCGGATGGCCTCAAGATCACCATTGTCACCGATCTTTGCCCATACCGTTTCGCTTGGCACGGCCCTCACGTGCGCTTTGTCTACGATCAGTTCGGCGTATTCTGCATATTTGGGCGGCGCTACCGCTGCCGGTACTTTTGCCATGTCACATCTCCTGTATTACGGCCATCCATTCATCGCCGTATTCAACGTCCACATAATCTTTGAACCAAGGACCTCCACGGGTGAAGTGAACAGCCACCGGGTTCGGGCAATCGTTCTTCGTATGCCACCCCTCAAGATAGTTATATGCGATGGGTAGACTCCCGATACGCTCGTCCTCGGTCCATTTAAATCTGTGTAGATACATGCCCGTAGCAATGTTGACAGTCTGTGGCGTTAGGTTTTGCTTTACATCAGGATGACCACAGTTAATCAACATCAGGCTTGACCAATTCTTGCGCGGGTATTGATGTTGTACCGCACCGTCCATCTTAGTCGTCTCCTTCGGCTTGTACTTGTGCTGCACACACATCACGGCGTACTGCGGATCGACGTAGTCCATCAGCCCTGCCACATCCCCTCGCCAGAGAAAGTCACAGTCCATGAACAATGCCCACCCGGTGTATCCTGCAAGATACGGTGTCAAGAAACGAGTGAAGGAGAACTCGGTACTACTTAACGGATCATGTTCCCGCCAGTACACATTCCGTTCGCGCAAATCAGTCTGCTTGATAGGTTGAATTTCTAATGGTGTGGTGGTGTGCCGTAGCAGCGACTCCCTGCATACTTGATATGGAATGTCTTCACGACTGTCCCAACCAATAAAGATCTTCATCACGCCACCTCAAATAGTTTCTTTCGGGCCCAGCCCTTGTAGTGCAGGATCTTGGCATCGTTGGTCTTGTGTTCGGGTAAGCAGCCGTACGCAAACTCCTGCATCTCGCTTACTCGTTCAGGATACTTCTCGGCATAGATACGCAACGCTTCTTGGTCGCCGTACCATCGCTTGAACTTTTCATCCAAGCCTTCGTAGATTTCAAGTAAGTCTTTCCAGACCTGCGGGTTCTTGGCGACAACAGCACAACCCACGTAGGGATACAACTCATCCAACGTCTTGCCTTCGTATTCGTCAAACCTGATACCACGTTGTTCGATGTTGAACACCGCTTCACGATCAAACGAACGTCTCAAAAACGCTGCGGTCTTGTGTGGCTCCAACAAATCTTTCACTACAATCTCGCCCTGCACCAACATGTCCGTATCCAAGTACATCACTGGCAGGATTGAAGTTGCATAGGTCTCGGCATAAGCCTTGACTCGTGCGTACATCAAGTTATCTCGGTCAATCTCACTCTCCACCCGTCGTGTAATACCCATCACATCCGGTGTGGTCTTGTCCGTATACATCGTTATGAAGGCGTTCGGGTTGTGCCGTAGCAAAGACTTCACCATCTTCTGCGGCTGCGAGATGTCATCGCCCACATGGAAGAAAGCGAAGTGGTTATGTATGGGATCGCGCAACATGTACATCCGTTCCAACTCTTCTCTGACTTGCTTCACCTGTAAGTCCCACGGCGCGTTCATGTTCTCGCGCTGAAAGATT
>Ga0208644_1001862_pt1 | contig 17227 bp, 30 predicted proteins | sample VirMetDEL_Nov_18_FD_184517 | JGI IMG/M metagenome (GOLD analysis project Ga0208644, IMG submission 184517) | Aqueous microbial communities from the Delaware River and Bay under freshwater to marine salinity gradient to study organic matter... | ecosystem: Environmental > Aquatic > Marine >... | reverse complement strand
GTCTGAGGATTGTTCTTCTTGGTAATCTTCTTCGTCTGTTTCTGTTGCACTTAGTTCCTCTTCTTTCTGCTCTTCCTGTTCATCATCCTCACCATCATCCTCACCATCACCATCATCATCATCAAACCACTTACACTTTAAGAATATCTTTGATGTTCTTTCTTCACCCAGAACTTCAAGGTAGTGTACAATCTCTGCTTCAAGTTCTGGGATTGTCTTTATACTTTCCTCATCCTTCACGCTACGTACTCGTGACAGAACCTCTAATGCTTTGATTGCACTATTGGTGTGTCCATTATTCTTAGCGTATGTGTACTGGTTTTCAATCTCAGCTACAACATCAATGTTTGTTTCAAGTTCCTTTTCAATCTCTTCAATACGCTCTTTAATTTCAGGCAGTTGCAAAAGACGATAGCCTGTAGCGTGTGCTGATTGAGCAGAGTAACCTGCCTTCTTAGCTGATTCAGTAGCATTACGATAGACAGCGTAAGCCTGACAAAACTTTTCTTGTTTTATATTTAATTCTTTGTTAGCTTGCTGCATGCTGAGTTATCACTACTAATAAAATAATAAGATACAAGAAAAGTAAACCATAAGTAATATTGTTATTCACAAACTTCACTCCAAGTTTCGTTATAAATTAAAATTTGTCTTGCAGTATCGTCTGTAAGTTTGTCACTTTCTGAAATATAGATAGGCTTTAACCAACCACAATTAGCTGCTACGCTTCCAACGCTTGAGCAGCTTGTTAGAAATAGCAGAAGAAGACAGCTTGTTAGTTTCGTTTTCAATTTTATTTCTTTCTTTAACATTCTCTATTGCTGTCTCTAGTTCCTGCTTCTGTGCATTATCCCTTCCTGCCTTAAATGCAAGCAGCATAGGAAATACTTTTGTAATAATATTAAGTACGCTAGAAACTAGAGACAGCATTTGTAGAGACTACTTTCCTGTGTCTTTTGCCTTGCCAAAATTCAAGGCAGCAATCTCTACTACCTTGTATAGCTTACCAAGAACAGTACTAGGATCGGGGGTACGAGTACCAGCTACTACAAGGCTGGCAATAGTAATGATACCAGTTACTGTAGAGATAATAATATCAGAGTTATTCATAAAAAGTTCAAGCATATCTTTATCCTTTCTATTTAATGTTGTCCATGTAGTACGCTTTCTGTGATCGAAGTGAATTTTTAAACACTTCTGAAACTAAAGTACCTTCTCCGTAAACATTAATATTCATTTCAATATCTTTATTGTTAAATAACTTTTCACAATCCTGTGCCATAGCTAGAAGTTCACCAGTAGTCCAAAATTCATACCCGTTAGTTTCAACACGCATGTATTTCTTTTTACCATCTTCCATTGTTCGCGACAATTCTTCAGCAGATAGTTCTCCTTCCATGCAGCAATCAAAGCCAAACAGATGAAAGTTTCTAAAACCAAAGATGTGCATCATACCTATAGCACGCATAGCAGCACATGTACCACCAGTCACAAACGTAGCATCCTCACCTATGTTAGCCTTTAGAGCATCCCCATCCTCTTTGGTCTTGATACTATCTTTGATAGCTTGAGAGAAGGCATGCCAGCCATAGATGTTATCAGTCTTTTCCTTTAGTAGTTTAGTAACTGAAGGATCAGTCATAGAAGCAACAAAGAATTTAGTTGAAGGATCAACCTTATCGAATAGGGTAGATCGAACTATGCCATGTGTGCTAGTACCTTCAACTGGACGAGGGTCTAGTATAACACAGGCCCAAGGCTTTATACCAGCCCTGAGAAGAGTAGGATAACTGTGCTTTACACAAATAATTTTACCTTTTGTTTTTCTTGCTGTGTACTTTAACTTACCGATATCAAGTGAAGGACCACCGGAAACAATGATAGCGTGTTCATCATTGATATTACAAGACCTTACCATGTCCCATTTATCTAGGATTTTAAGATTCTCGTTTATGTTACTGACAATAGTTTCCTTTGGTACACTATCCTTTGGTTTGACAATGATAGGAACTTTTCTTGGTAGCGTTTTGTCTAGAGTATCCACGGCACTTGTTTGTGCTGGAATAATAGTAACTTCTTCTTCTTCCTCTACATTATTTTTTAGATTACCTTTGTAGTGAATCATATACTGTGACAATGGAGACTGAGCAAACGCTGCTAGACCTTCTGCACCTTGTGATAGATTCTGAACACGTAGGCCGTGTGCGACATATATCTTTAGCAGTCGTTCAAAGATAAAACCATCATGCCATTCACGATAGGCTGTTACTTCTCCAATATCATAGCAACCACGCAGGTCTGCTAGAAGATAGTGAGGTGATTGGTAATCAAGATTAAACGCAATGAAAGATGTTTCACTGTAGTCAATATCCTTTCGACCTAAGTGAACAAGTTCAGCACCCTTCTTAAATAAACGTAGCACCCGTTCTTTAGATAAAGGTTTTGTTGTCACAGTATCTGCGTCCAGCCAGATTAACCAACCGCCACGCGCTTCCTGTTCACCAATCTCTAACGATAGATCAGTTAGAGCATAGACCTTATTACACCACTTGATAGCATCCATGCGCCAGTTGTACGGAATCTTTCCTCCTTCCGTACCGTCATGCAACTTCATAAACTGCTTGTAGTTTTTCATGTCTTGAATATTATCAAGATTACGATACTCAATCTTATCTGATTTAGGAAGCTGCTCTACTAAGTCATCAGTAAAATCATGATAATAAGCTATTAGTTTAAGATCGTCCTTCCAGTTTTCAATTACAGAAAAAAGCATCTTCCTAGCATATCTTTTAAAACCATCAGCACTAAATGAAGTTACAAATCTAACCATTGTTTTCTATCATCTCCTTGTATAATTCGTACCACTCTTCTGCGTAGTGGTTATCTATATCTCGTTTTCCATTCCAGTTTCTGAACAAAGGCCCACCAGTTGTAAAGTGGACGTTGCGGGGGATTACTTTATCAGAAGTATAACTGTCAAGCCAGTTCCATTGTTCACTGATTGATCCAATATACTCTGAATCACACCAACTAAAAGCATGTAGCCATGATCCTGATTTAGTATTTACATCATGTACTGTCAACTCCTTTATAGCAGGATGACTACAGTTCCACAGAGTAAAACTAGACCAGTTCTTTCTAGGATAAATTTGCTGTACCTGATTGTCCATCTTGGTATTATCGTTCGGATAGTAGCTACTCTTGACACAAGAGATAGCTTTGTTGGATGAACCGTAACGCTCAAACACTTCTATAATATCTGAACGAACAAACATATCACAGTCCATATATAGAGCTAGACCTGAGTGTTGATTTAGGAAAGGTACTAAAAATCTTGTGAAGCTAAATTCGGTAGAGAACGGACGCTTATCAAACATATCAACCTTCTGTCCGTTCTCTACATCGTGCGTTCTAAAGTATAAACCGGATCGACGCAAGCTCTCTTGAACAAGAGGAACAATATTTATAGGTTTGCTTGCATGTTTTTGGATACTATAGACTAGAACATCCAAGTAATCTTTTTCTCTTGGATCGTAACCAATATAGATCGTAGGGATTTTAGTACTTATCTGAGTATTTTTTTCGTTCATTGCTTAGTAACTCCATAAAACTATTAAAATCTTTACTGACTGAAAAGAAATCTAAAGTTTTTTCTAATGACTTTGTTAGGTCTTCTTCCAACATACCATCTTCTGCGTCTGACATTAGTACATCTTTAATAATAATTCCTACCAAAGTATCGGCAGTTTCAGGATCAATTTTAATTGTGTACATTTATAACATACTCCTAAAGAAGTTTAATAATATTTTGTTATGAGAAAGGACAGCCCCTACACCACATTACAAGAGATGCTCTCTCTCCTTCTAAAACTTTTGTCACTCTATGAAATACAAAGCTAGGAAATACAACAATACTACCTGCCTTTCTCATTTCTTTTAAAGTAGAAAATCTATCACCAGATTGAGGGTGTACCCACTTCTGTACCTGAAAGTCACCACCTTTAAAGTTATCTTTTAAAGTCAAGCTGAGTGATAGTTTCCTATGTAAGTCTTCACTACTGTTTTCAACACCAGCATCGACATGCCAGTCATATTTCTGACCTTTAGTGTAGAAGGATACCTGTGGGATTTCCATTTGGCTTACATCAAAGTTCCACTCAGCTTCAATATTAGCCTTCTCAATAAACATTTGTAACATGGCCATAAGTTCAGGATCACTTAGCCAAGCAATCCGGCTGTTGCGTATCTTATCCATACGAACTGAATCACCTTTCTTATGAACCTCTGCTTCAACAGCGTCAAGTTCTTTTGCAACATTATAAAGACCATTACAAAATTCTTTAGGTAGTGCTTCAGGCATGGAGTAATACATTAACATACAGATTCAATTTCCATATTAATATTGTAGTTTATGTAAGAGTCTTTCACACGCTGTGCCTGATCAAGACTCTCAAACAAGATTGGACTATCTCGTAGACTACTCTCAGGTAGATAGTAGTCTTCTCCTTCAAAAACAATCTTTACTCTATACACCACATGAACCTCCGTGTCCAGTTATATCACAAATATCATGTGTCTCTAGACCCTCTTCAAACTCCTCACCTAACTTATCAACAGCTTCCTTATAAGGTACATTTGTTAATGGTTGTCCACCACGACATGAATCAGGGTAAACAGTAAAGCCACGTAGACGATGGGCGTAAGATGCAAGAGTATTAGTAAAGTCTTCCACAGTATCTTCATTGTTCAGTTTGCTTCCCCATGAAGGGAGATTAATAGTAGAAGAGATTGACATGTCTACATAGTCCTGAACGTCAGCTTGGAACTTCATACGACGCTTGTAATCTTCAGCAAGGTCTAGAGCAGACTCAATGCTATCAGGACTAGCACCGTACAGATCAATCAGTTCCTGTGCAGCACTGTCAACAACGTACTGATAGTGCCAACGTGAACCACCCTTCAGGTAACGACGCTTGTATGCAACGGCAAAGATAGGTTCAACACCTGTGCTAGTACCAGCAAGAATACCAATTGATCCTGTTGGAGCAATGGCACGGTTAGCTACGGGTTGGGTGACACACAGGTAATCAGAGAAGTTCTTGCTTGTTCTATCACTCTCTCCCTTGTAGATAGATAACCACTTATGTAATTCTTCAGTAACTACATACTTATGTCCGCGCTTGATTAGCCATTCGTGCATGCCCATAAGCCCTAAACCTAGACGGCGATTCTTCTCACGAACTTTATAAACCTTATCATAGGGCAGCTTTGCACGAAGCGTTCCACATATCAGGAACTTAGTAGCTAGTTGCACAATGTCCTGAAATTCTTTTATAGAATCAATACGACCTAGATTGATTGATCCTAGATTACAAACATCTGAATCATCCTCAGACGTTACTTCAGTACACGCATTACGTAGGGTTTCATTTTCTTTCTCAAAGAAGTTAAAACTAAACCCCGGTTCAGCAGTCGATAAAGCCTGACGTACATTTGTTTTAAATACTTCACCCACATCTCCTGTCTTCCAATAGTTTGTTAGCCATTCAGTATCATAATTGACGCTGATGTTTGTCATGTCAAGTGGAGCATGGAAATTAAAATCTTGTTCCTTGACCTGACCAATTGTAAAGCCTGTCTTGCCTACTGGCATTGTGTACCAGTTCTTAGACGCAAGAAACTTAGTAACATCAGGATGCTTCCAGTTAAGGCTGGCATAAATAGCAGACCTACGTGAGCCACCCTGCATAACCCTACGGCCAATTTCATTGATCATCTGCATCTTTGGAATAGGTCCGCTGGACAAGCCACCTGTACCAGCTAGAATACGACCTTCTTCACGATAACGTGAGTAGTCAATGCCAATACCACCACCTGTCATTAGACAGGATTCACTCTTCCATGACAGGTTTGACCAGTCTTCTCGTGTATCTTCTTCTGCACGTAGCAGGTAGCAGTTATTAAAGAATTTATTTTGACGACCAGCATAGTATAGATAACGACCGCCGGGAATAAATTTAAGATCAGTAATGTAGCGAGTCAGCTGATCCTTATCTTCATTTGACATATGTTGCTGGCATACATCTTCTACTAACACTGAAGCTAGAGCAGCCCATGTCTCACACCCATGATGTGCATACTTGTGTTTAAAAATATCTTCAGAAAATTTGGAACGAAACATCGGGTTTTCGTTTGAACGAAAGCTAGGCATGAACTACTCCTTTATTACTGGCTGCTTATTGATCGACGCTTCTTTATCGTGAAGCGAAAGTTGCAGGATAGCATAATGAATAATCTTTAGCAAGTCCTGTCTGTTTTTACCACCCTTCTTACCATATCTTTTCCAGTATTTCAAGATGTTACCCATAATAAAACCTTCACCATAACCAGCGTCCTGAACAATCTCTAACGCCTGTAATTTATCAGAGGCATAGTGTTGGTTGTAAGTACTAAGAATATAATACTCAATTTCACTTAGAATGCGTTGTTCATTATACTTACATTTAGAAAACTTATCATTGTTTAAATTGGTTGAACCTAACCAGAAACTTGTTTCTGTTGTCAATTAATACAACTCCTTAGTCGAAGGAAAGTACTGCGTTGATACGCTTTCGTACAAACTTAATCTCTTTTGATTTTAAAACTTTAAAAGCAAAGCTACGTACATGAGAAGGATCAACACCAGCTATGTCACAAACTGTATTAAAGTCTTCAGCAGTAACACCAACTGAGGAAAAAAACCATGCTTTAGCTTTGTCTCTTTCTATTTTTGTTTCTACAGATTCTTTGTTGTTTTCTTTTTTAGTAGCGTCAAGCAATGCTTGTAGTATGACACTAAGAAAGAGAACCTGTTCAGGATCGGACTGCTTTCTTTCTACGAGATGTTCTATGTCCTGTAGTAAGTCCATCTCTATGTCCGTCTTTCCGCTTGATTTTTCCATCTATCCAACCATCAGGCAAACCATCTGAAAGTTTACAAAACAGAAAACCATTCTTGTCACACCAGTCTGCATAGGTAGACTTACCTCCTTTATTTAATTTATTATTTGGATTGTCAAACACAAACCTGATATCCAGTTCAGGATTTGACTGGCGAAGGAATAAGTGTTTCTTTCTATCATCGAGTTTAAACCTTCCCTTAACTTCAAGTATAATACCTGAAGGAAGAATAAAGTCTGGAAGATACTTTTTACTTTCAATCCACATATACGGTACGTAATGCGGCTCATAAGAGTACGAAACTTTTAAAGTTTCTAACTGATCAGCTAGTTTCCTTTCCGATCCTGATCTATACTTGTTCATTGCTAGAATGTAAAGTCTTCAGATACGTTAGGTGTGTTATTTATTTTGACAAGGTATTTCGGACCATACGAATACTGGAATTTCCTAAGTCCAGCACCGTTGTTAGCATCAGACCAACACTGTTTTTTATAAGGACAATAAATACAGCCAGTATCCAAACGCATATTCCCAGACTTACCATCAGGAACAGGATCATAACAGCGATCAGGGGGACTGCCATCCTTGAGAGTGTTCCGTATTGTTGATATTCTTTCGGAGGCATTCTTAAACTCCATGTCAGGTACAGGACAATATAACAACTCACCACTCACCTTGTCAATGACAAGAAAGCCACCCTTGTAAGTATCATTTGCTTCACAGTAAGCAGAGATTTGGTAGATGTATCCAAAAGGATCATCAGTAAAGATGCTACCTTCTTTAAACTTCTTGAATGAGAAAGGTGAAGCAGACTTAAAGTCAACGATGTTACCGTCAATTTTAGCATCTTGATGACCAGTAACACCGTTGACCTTAACCTCTTTCTGCATATCAGTAATGTTGTGCTTGGCTACCTTTGTCAGAAAGATTAGAAGTTCTTCAAGAATATTTCCATACAGGAACTTTATGTGATCACTTCCCCGTAGTTCTTCTTCTTCTTCTTTACCATCTGCTTGTTGATTAGCGTACCAAATTTTTCTGAGTGGTTGGCCGATCATAGACAGTCTAAGGTTTTCTTTTTTGTCAGGCTTAGACCTAACTTCATTGATAGACTTGACAACAGAATGAACAACACCTGCTGCCAGTTCTTTAAAAGCAGCATCAGTTATGTCTACTACCTTTTCCTTGTCAGTGAAAAGACTGTAAATGTCTTCCACTAACGTATTAATATTCTTGTCGTTCATTGCTGTTGTCCTATCTTTATTAAGAACTATGCAGCTTGCATAAGTTCATCGATTTCCTGCGGCTCAAACACCAGACGATAACGTGTGTACGTAGTACCTTCAGGAGTTTTAGCTTTTACAGTTTCAATAATATAGCCATTCTTTCGTAGGTCAGAGATTGTTGCAGTAAGATTCTCTGACCAACCATTTTCGATTGCGGTCTTACGTGTTACACGCATACGCTTACGTAGTGCGCGTAGAACTTTTACTTCACAGTTATGCATATTATACCTTTCTAAATTTTATTTTTTAAAGAAGGTGCTTACAGTCCCTTCCCTCAACCTGTAAGCTATCGCTGTCCTTATGTAAGGCAATGTTATCCTTACTACGACAACCCCATCAATTGCTATATCAGGTTAAAAGGGAATGTCATCACCCGCAGAGTGCGGCTTATTATTGTTAGAAGAGTTACTAACAACATAACCATCGTCAACATAATCAAAGTCCTCTCCATAGGGGATTAGGTTGACAACCTGTACAGCAATCAGATCAGCGGATACGCCATGCTTCTTGTTGTATTCGTATTCATAAACTTTAAACTTAACATTAACATCACTGCCATTACCGATCAGTGAGTTATCCCAAGGGTTGCGCTTTGAATCCACAACAGTAGGTGCTTCACGCTCAGTACCATCACGCTTCATAACCTTGCGCTTGATCTTAATAAAGTCACCTCTCTCATCACCCTTGTTCTGTATGTTCAGGCCAATGCTTTCTAACTCAACCTTGGTCTTCTCATCTAATGTTACATCAATGCACCATGCTGGTTCATATGTTGTGTTAGGAGCGCATACGCTTGCCCAATATGCTTTACCAGATACGAACTTTATTGAGTTTTCCATTTTCAATTTTCCTTTTCAAGTTTCAGTTTTGTATTTATGCCAGACTTGATTACCAAAGTCAAGCACTTTTTCATCATAAAAGTTTTACTGCATCCTTGTAGTCAAGAAGAACTTCTTGTCCTACGTTGTAACAAGGTCTAACTAATTTACGATTACACCTGTTAAAATTTTCCTCTTGTACTAACAAGTTAGAAGGATAAAATCCTTTGAGACAAAATAAATCTTCGTCTAGTTTAACCATCAATGCAAATATGTCAACAACATTTTTACTTTCTGCACTTGTTGCAAGTAACATTCCAGTCTTGTGGTGTGTGGTCTTAACATCTATTGTCAGACCGTCAAGAACTAAATCACCTAAATCAGTTTTAGATGACATTGATCTTGGATATATTTCCATTAACTGTGTTGGATAAAGTCCTGACAGTTTAAAGAAACTTAACTCACCTCCCGCTCCTATTATATCGAAGGCATAAGGATCATTCTTATCTCTTTTCGCGGCAGTGTCTTTTACTTTAGACTGTCTGTTATTATCATACCTAGCTTTTCCAATAATTGTGTATAACTCTACCTCACTAGGTTCAAGTTTAATTAATGAGTCTCTGACCAGTTGTTTCCTATTTTGTACTCGCTGTCTAGTGGGCATTTTATCAACAACTTCCTTTCAGTTTCTTTCATTGCTTTCTTCGTTATAGAACCAAACGATAAAGCATGTGGTTTAAAAACTTCAAACTGATACTCATCGTGTATTGATGCAACTAAATCAGCTTTTAATTTTAACTTGTTGTAAAGGAGAGTAATGTCTACCAACCATTGCTTACATATAACTGCTCCTGCTCCCTGAATGAGAAGATTAACTGCTGCATGTTGATTGCGAACCTTCAATCTTCTTCCATCCAATCCACGTATATACCCTAATTGAGATGTCTTGTCAACCTTTTGTCTGAAGGTAGCGAGTGCTGGTACGTTAGAAAGAAACGTATCAATCAAACGCTGTCCATCAGTTGATGTACCTCCTACGATACTGCCTATCTTAGCTGCGCCAGCGCCGTAAATGAAGGCATAGATAAATGTCTTTGCTTGGTCACGAGTTTCTAGCCCTGCCGCTTTCTGATTAGCAGTATGAATGTCACCCTCGACAACTTCTTTCGTGAAGTTAGGATCGTCAAGATAGTGTGCCAATGCTCTTAGCTCAAGAGAACTAGCGTCACAACCAACAAGAACATTATCAGGTTTTGAAACAGTCCAACACTCACGACACTCCTTACCATATGGAGAATATCCTGCTGGAACTTGTGCCATGTTTGGACTGTTATGTGCCATACGTCCAGAGATAGCACGAAGTGTAAGAACTTTTCCATGTACTTTTCCATCCTCTTGTACAGCATCTATCCAAGACTGAACTTGTGAAACTCTTTTTTGTAGAAGAAGATACTCTGCAATTATTTTTGCTTCAGGAATATCTACTTCCTTCAGAACGCTTTCATCCACGATTGGATGACCCTTCTCAGTCTTTTTATTAGGTTGCCAACCCTGCTCCATTAGGCGTTGGGCAATCTGTTGTCTGCTGGCAGGATTAAAGATAATAATCTTATCCTTTAATCTCTTACCTGTCTTGTCAGAGTATCTTTCTTCTATAACAGGAGGGTAACACTCTTGAAGATCAGATTCAATTTGTGTTGCCTTATCACGCAACCTGCATACTAAACTCATAGCCTTCTGTAAGTCAAGTGTAAATCCATTACTCTGCTGCTTAGATATCAAAGCTCTGATCCTGTACTCTAGATCAATGGAACGTCTGCTCATCTTTGCCTTCTGGCATTCCATCTTGAGGTGAATGTATAGCCTCCCAGTAAGATCAACATCACGTTTACAATACGTCAACATCTCTTCAGAAAAGTTGCTGAAATCGTGAAAGTCAATCTTGTTGTAATGGAAAGTGTTACCCCATGCCTCTAGAGAATGACCACCTTCTCTAACAGGGTCAAGAAGTTGTGACAGGATAAGAGTATCTTCCAACTGGTTTAGTTGGATGTTCGACCCTGTAAGTCTGTTGAGTACAGGAATATCAAACGATACAATGTTATGTCCAACAAACTTGCTAAACTGTTTACAATCAACAGGAAACTTTTTGTAACAATCTTCTTCAGTCCACACATGATATTTACCTGTCTGAGTTTCTTTGGCAACGATACAGTGAACCTTTGTAGCATCAAGACTATCTGTCTCAATGTCAATTAAAACCTCCGTCATTAAACTCGTTCCCTTCTGGATCTTCACCCAAGTTATCAACTTCGTGCAGTCTACCAGTTTCCTTATTGAAAAATAAGTGGCTTGCTACACCAGTGTCTCCTGCATAACGATTCTTTAAGACACGAATTGTTGTAGTGTTAGCAATGTTAGGATCATCTGACTGTTGATCACGTTCCATAGCTATGACTGCATCACTAAGCTGTGCAATGGACTGTGACCCACGTAGGTGAGCAAGGCTAACTTCCTTACCATCCTCATGTCCTTTGTCCGTTCCAGTCCTACGCAGATGAGAGACAAGTAATAGAGCTACGTTTGTTTCTTCAACGATGGAACGCAGCTTGGTCATAAGATTATCAATGTTTCTACGTTCATCATCACCTTCCAATCCTGAAACAAGGATTGATAGATGGTCAAGGAAAATCCACCGGCAGTCCAAAGCCTTAATCATATACCGTATGCGTGCAAGTATCTCGTCAGTCTGCATCGAACCAAAGTGATCGAAGGCAAAGAACCTTCTCGTTCCTACTGTTGCTTCCTGCCACTTCTTCAAGTCCTCACGGGGAAACTGTTCCCGTATCTCACGAATGTAAATGCGTGCATTAGCCTCGACAGACATGAGATGGAAGATGGTTGATCGTACATTTTCTTCTAGAGAAATAACACCAATGTTTTCTTCAGTGTTGTTTAGTACATGATGCATCAGTTCACGCATGACACTTGACTTGCCAGTACCTGTGCCAGCGGTAAATGTAACAAGCTCACCTGTTCGTATGCCATACAGCTTTTCGTTCAACCCTGCAAAAGGATAGAGGCATGTCTTATACTGCCCTTCCTCGTAAAGAGCATCACCCATATCAGCTAGATTTAGAATACCTGCTGGAGTGTAGACCTTAGCATTCCACCATGCCGTAGTAAATGCTTCTCGCTTACCATTAACTAGGTAATCACTAGCATCCTTGTAGTCAGGGAGGTTTACGATCTTGCATTTGTTTGGTTCAAACAGACTAGCAACCTGCTGCGCTGCCTTACGTCCATGCTCATCGTTATCAAAGCTAAGAACAATGTTATCGAATGCGTTGAGGTATTCAAAGTTTGCTTTGCAGTTACGATGCGCTGACTGTGCACCATCTTTGATGGATAGGACAGGCCATTTAGAACCTAGCATCTCATATGCTGCGAGAGCATCAAGCTCACCTTCACAGATAGTGACGTACTTTCCACGGGCTGGAAAGATGTTCTGACCAAAGAGTGTACCACGACTAAGTGATCCTGCTGGTGCAGCAAAAAATTCTTTCTTTGCTACGTTCCTGATCTTGTCACCTATATGATTGCTGGCACTGTCATAGTACGGGTAGAGGTGACAAGAACCATGAACAGGATGGTCGTACTGTCTTACGTTATATGCTTTACATGTTGCAGCACTAATCTTTCTATCTTCGATGGCTGCTATTTTTCCTACATTACTGAGAGGCTGTACGTTTGTAGTGACTGGTGTTTGCGTTTGAGTTGTCATACCGTGTCTTTCTGTATTGTGATATGAGCATGAAAAACAATGTCCATGACCATCAGCGTATAGAATATACGCATCACTAGATGTACATTTAGGGCAAGGACCGCGACTTACTACTCTGTCTTTATCTTCAATCATCATGATGAATCAGACGATACTCGAATTTGTTGGAAGAGTCTACCACTAATTTATTTTTTAATAGGGTAGTCTTAATACCTAGATACTTCATTAAAGCCTGTAGCGACAGAAGAACATCTTCCATTTCTTCGCTTGTTCCTTCATCTACAATATTATCTGTCTGACTGTTTATTACTCTGTACATTTGAATCTCTTTCAATAGGGTTGAGAGTAATTAAGAGTTACTTACTTATGTTATTTTTCCTGTTCAAAAATATTATTTACAAACCTATAGTCGTTTTGTTTAATCTCTTCTGTTTCTTCTGCGGCTAAACGCTTCGCTTCTTTGTAAGGATATCCTTCCTTTAGATATATCTGAATTAATTCTTTGAAGATAATCTTTCTATCTTTCTCCCATAACTTTTTCACTTAACCCTGTCCTCTATATTTTTTATAATTTCTTTTCTTACTTTTATTTTTAGGAGAAGTATTAACTGACTTGCCAATACTGGTTCTCATATGTTGGTTTCCTGTTCGCACTTTAGATAAACCAATTTCTTTTTTACCTGCCATTTTGTCCTCTTAACTTTTCAAGTCGTTTGTCAAAGCATTCCATGACACAGGAAATAAAGGTTCAATAATCTTACTCCATTCTTCAGCAAGTATCTGTATCTCACGTTGTGCGTGCTTGTCAATACGTAATTGATATGCTCTTGCCCAAGCAGCTAAAGAGCCTGTAACGTAATAGCTTGTGTACAAACATTGTGGCAATACCATTCTTGCCTGTTCTGGACATACTCCTTCTTTCAGTAACTGCTTGTAGTGATACTCACAGGTATCAATTACCTTTTCCAAGAACATATCACCATAGGATGGAGTATCAATAGGTTCTTCACTGCTACCTTGCTTCACATTCTCTGCTGACTTACGCCATCTATCAGGACGAAAGTATTCCCTATCGTCAGTAACATATCGTCTACTAACTTCATTGTAAGTAAACCCTACTACATGTTTGAACCTTTGCCTAGCTACAAATATTGGAACTGTTTCTCTTATCGTTATGATTGGGTGTGTAAACGGGGTGAAGTGATTGTTGTTTGAAAGATAATTAATTAACTTTTTATCTTTGTCCGACAACTCCTGCCGTACTGAGTGGTCTGCTTCCCATTTACTTTCTTTATTAAAAGAAACTCTAGCGGCGTTGACAACACGAAGATCATCTCCTAAATGATCAATGTATTCTGCTCTCATTTAGTTAATTTATCCTTGCTTAATTCTTCAAGTTCATCTTCAATTTTATTTAACTTATTTTTCAAGAAATCTTTTTCATCTATTAACTCTTTAATCTGTTTATACTGTTCATAGATAACTTTAGTTAATTGTTTGTTATCTTCTTTAGCAGCTAATAGAAGTTCTTTGTTTTTAATATTAGAATTATTATTCACCATTCTTTAATTCCATAAGTACATAGTTAATAGTAGTATATATCTTAACTGCTAAGTCTTGTAACTGAATTTCCTGCTGTAGTGTTGTATAACGTATGTCATTTGCACTATCAAGTATTTCATTTAACTTACCAATTAAGATATTTATTTCTTTATCTTTGTTCATGGTGTGTTGTCACCATATCCACCAGTCGGCCACTTATCATCGAATAAGTTCGTTTGATTAGTAACATCATCAGTGATAATGTTTACTGAGCATTGACAAAATCTTGAGGAAACTTCTTGTAACAATTCTTTTCTTCGTAGTAAATCTTCTTCAGTTGGTTTGTAAAAAGTATCACGATTAGTTTCCAATTCTTGAATAAGAATATTCATTAATTTTTGATTATCTATTTTACTAAACCATTCTTTATCTGCCGTCATAGTAAAACAACCTCCTCTTTTCTACCCGTTGAATAGTAAACATTATCAATATCAAACTCTACTATACATCTATAGCATCCGTCGCATGGTTTAGCAAGTGCTAACTTAAAAATGTTTGATCTTGTGTTTTCTTTCTTGACTCTGACAACAATTAGTGTACAGTTCCTAGATAAATCCTGCTGCTGTCTTACCGCATTCTTAATTGCTGCCACCTCTGCATGTAGATGAATACAATGTTCATGTCTACCATACTTAGCCTGAAAGGGACTGGTCTTATAGCTATTAACTCCAAGACCTATAAGGTTATTCTTATGCCATACTCCTGCTGCTAACCGGAAACATTTTACTGGGTTGTGTATATCCTCCGCGATCCTACGAAGAATCGTTACTCTCCTGCTCAAGTCCATTGTATTCTTCTATCTCTGCTGTTGTCCAAAGGTGAGCGTTGAGTTGAGCATCGGGCCAATTATCAAACACTATTGGTTCAAGGGTTATATCATCTACAACATATAACCAATCATCTTTATCTTTTGCCAGGTAAACCTTAACTCTCCACGGCATTTATTTTAATCCCTCTAGTAGTACCATTTTCTTTCCTCATTGCATGATATTCTTTATCTCTTGTTCAAGATCAAATATTTTCATTATTCAACCTCAACCAGCTTGTATCTCTTGCCATTCCTTTCAATGAACATATCTTCCTTGACGTTGCCAAAGACTTCAGCATTTCCAGCGACCTTAGCATTACTAGAGACCCAAGCATCTTCAGAGACCCAAGCATCGCCATAGACGTGAGCATTGCCATAGACCCGAGCATTGCCAAAGACACAGGCATTGCCATAGACCACAGCATTACTAGAGACCTGAGCATTGCCATAGACCCGAGTATTGTCAAAGACCCGAGCATTGCCATAGACCCGAGCATCATTATAGACATGAGCATTGTCACAGACCCAAGCATTGTCATAGACCCGAGCATTGCCATAGACACAAGCATTGCCAGAGACCCGAGCATCCTCAAAGACCACAGCATCACTAGAGACCTGAGCATCGCCATAGACCTGAGAATTGTCAAAGACCCAAGCATTGCCATAGACCTGAGCATTGTCAGCGACCTTAGCACTGCCATAGACATCAGCATCGCCGTAGACCCGAGCATTGTCAAAGACCCTAGCATTGTCAAAGACCTTAGCATCAGGACCAACATAAGCTGTATCTGCTACCGTGGCCGTATCGGCTACCCAGCCACCACCATTAGGATGCTTATGAGCAGGGACTGGACCGTTACCAAAATCGAAAGTAGTCATGTTCATTATTCAACCTCAACCATTTCACCATTGCGAACAATGTGATGTTTAACTTCATTTGCTGAAAACCTAAAGTATGCTCGACCGCCGTCAATCATATTACCGTTCTCAAACAATTTATAATCATGACGATGGGCACTATACTGTAGATCACCATCATCATCTTCGACAAGTCCAAACTCTAGAGATTCAATTCGATCTGCATTAGCAATCATAAGATTGCCGTTATGGTATAGACCAAAATACCGATTACCGAACTGAGGGTGTGGAGTATCTCTGTAAAAGATATCCATTGCATGTGCCCCATCGCCTAGCGCACTTGTACACACATAGGTAATGGGAACACCATCCTTCTTAGAAAAGATTTCACAAACCTTTTGAGTGTCAAATAGTGGTTCATGCTTGATCATTCAAACTACTCCCAATCTTGATATCTCATTTGAGAATCCAATCCATTATCACCATCCCGGCGCTGTATATTCTGTATGTTTCTTATAGAAAGCAGACCCATCTACTCCATATGTAGGACACACTGAAATGTACTCAGGCAAACCCATACTATCTTTATCACCCGCTTCCCCACAGATAAAGAATGTTCCAGTCTTTTCAGACATTACATGTTTTAAAATAGTCTCGTACTTCTCAACCTTCTTACGAAGGAGTAGTACTTCCTCATAGTAATCCATCGTATCAGTCATCTTCTTTCACCTTTTGATTTATTTCCATCCACTCGGACCAATCAGCATGTGGCATATAGTATTCAAGCACAGTTTGAATCGCTTTAAGCAAATTATAGTCTGGCTCAAGAACGTCATCTGAACAGTCAACCTTATCAAACCGATTGTTCATACGATAAGCGTCCTTTAGCGCATCAATGACAATGCCGTCACAATCTTCAACTCTGAGTGTAATTGTTTTCATTTTGTTTCCTTATTGCATGATATTCTTTGCAGATCAGTCATCGCTCATCCCCATCACCTTTCAGTACGTTACGTTGCTGTCTGTCTGCCAACTTCTGTAAATTACCCTGTGCTATGTCTTCAAGTTCCAGACCAAGGACATATGCCATCTCGCTGACGAACCAGAGTACATCACCAAGTTCTTTATTAAT
>Ga0208644_1001860_pt1 | contig 17235 bp, 28 predicted proteins | sample VirMetDEL_Nov_18_FD_184517 | JGI IMG/M metagenome (GOLD analysis project Ga0208644, IMG submission 184517) | Aqueous microbial communities from the Delaware River and Bay under freshwater to marine salinity gradient to study organic matter... | ecosystem: Environmental > Aquatic > Marine >... | reverse complement strand
GGTTGATCGTGTTTTAAAATTGATGTTTAATTCGGCGTGAATCATTTCATGGTTAAATTTTTTTTCCAATTTTTTTTCAAAATAAAACGACATTGTGCAATATTGACCATAATGATCATATCGGATTCGTAAACGTGGGTCATCCACATTAAATGCATCCGATATATATTCGGCCAACATATCACCAGCTTCAAAATTGTCCATAAAGTCCCCTTGGCGAAGTTGAAATTTCAATAATTTAACAAAAAAAAACGGCCCACCGTTTTGATGGGCCGTGTTTTTTAACCATTAACAATTTTTTTTAATTGATGGTAAAATTTTGTTACCGCACGATATTCACCGATTAATGCATCGATCGTTATTTGTGTTTCCCGATCAATGGCATCGTGGTTTTTATTTTGCGATAAATTTTTCCGAATTTTTCGATTTTTCAATAAATCGGAACGAATGGCATCAATTAAAAATTGTAATTCAATTTGATCATTTTTTGGCATAACATTTTCTCCTTTGTAAAAAAATGAAATGGTCGAAAAATGATCGGTTATGGTGCATTGGGTTTTTCGGTGCGTGTTACACCGCATGAGCTATTCCATCCGATCATTTATACGTTGACCATTTCATACCTATCATGCCTATATTATACACCATGTTAGGATTTTGTGCAACATGATAAAATTAACATGATTTCAACCATTTACATTTATGCCGAAACTTGGACAGGACCTGATTTCAACCATTTACAAAGGAAAAAACGGTTGATTTTTTAACCTATTGAAATCACATAACAATAAACCTAATGATTTCAACCATTTACAAATATCTCCATTTTTCCAATGATTTCAACCATTTATGCGATATAAAAATTCTTGACGCAACGTGATTTCAATAGGTTACGCATTATATCAGGTTTACATAACGTACTACATTGTGTAAATTGAATTGTTTAATCGGGTATATTGCCCGATCGGGGCAATGTATCCATAATTCACCGCTTCACAAAGGAGAAATTATGGAAGCTGTAAAAACTTTGTCCCCTGAACTTGATGAAAAATGGCTTGTGTGTGTAGGTCGAAAAGCGATCGTAGCCGATGAGGATGGTGCTTTAACGCAAATGCATCCTCAAAGTAATGAAGGTTGTTTAATCTTTAACACATCTGAAGAGGCGAGAGCTTTCAGCGAAGATGTTAAAGAACAGTATTCAGAACGTAGGCAAAAGGTGATCAAGGTTCGACAGGTCAAAGATTGTTGTAACTATGGTTACATGATCAAGGCAAAAGACAAGATCGAGCCAGGTTATTTTTTCGAAGCTCTATTTAAAAAATTTGAGTTTAGAAGAAATGATGTTGAGGCCAAAGCGGCCGCCAAAGATTTTATCAATGGCGACCTAATGAGAAGGAAGGAGCAATTTGCTAAACTGATCAAACGGGCCAAAAACATGAGAATCGAGTTGGGGATAAGTCATCCGATCACAATTTAAAAGTGGAAGGGTCGTAGAAATACGGCCCTTTCCTGTCTTTGGTTTTAAAGGTTTGACCGCTTGGCGGAGTCGCAAAATTAGGTACTTAGCTATTTGTTTTATTAAACCTAAAAATGGTTTTAGGTTTATCGAACAAAGGAGAAAAAATGAACGACCTATTTATTGTAGTGTCAGAAGGTGAGTTATTAGATTCACAGATCGATTCTTTTAACGGCTCATTGAGAGCAGAGATTTGTAAAGGCAATATTGTCTATGAAATTAAGATTTCAACAAGGGCAAACTTTTACAAAAGTAGCTTAATTGCAAGCGCTGTAGTTGATGTTAATGGAAGAACTTATGGTGAGCCAAAGAAGTTTCACATTATACATAAAACATTTCTTAGCGGAATGAAGAATAACCCTATGGGTGAGGCTGCAAAGCTATTTGGCTTAATAGAAGAAAGAGCAAAAGAGAAAGATGAAGTTGAAAGGAAAGAATTCATGTCAAAGGTTTTCTCATGAGTCCAATGCAAGAGCTAATAAACTTTATGAAAGCTAATAACCTACTAGAATTAACAACCTCTCAGATGAATGAGGATTATATGATAGAGGTAAAGATTTCAAAGATGGAGGAAGAAGATGATTAGGAAACTAAGAATCAATCTTGAAAGGCTTTTTTGTCTTCATAGGTGGAGAATGTTTATTCAACCTATGACAGGACATGATTTAAAGTTTTTCAGAATCTGCATGAAGTGCACGATGGTAAAAAGACTTTAAGGAGGTTTTATGAATTTAGTTTTACCTAGAGACTTATTTAATCATGCTAAGGTTTTAAAGTGCTACGGTCAGTTAGCACTTAAAATCCATGATTATGGGTATTACTCTGATTTAGTTTCTTTATCATTATTTGGAAACACTTTTAACATAGAACAGAATGAGGGTTCTGGTGATCTTTATATTAGCAATTTAAAGCTATTCACCAAGCAAGGAAGAGAGATTGAATTAGATTGTAAGTACAATTCTAGGGAATTTTTTACAATGTTCTATTACTTAGAGCATCCAGATGAGGATATTGATGATTATTGCGATGAAGTTTTTAACAGAGATGGATCCTTTTCAGATGAATTTGAGCACATGTTAACTGATATAAGGAAAGGGAAGGTATGAGCACTTACCATAGTAATTACGATTCTTGGAAGCTAGACACTCCACCTTGGTATGACGATGAAGATTTTGAGTGTGATGCTTGTGGAGACATTTATAAGATAGAGACAATGATGGAGTATGGCCGATCTTGCTTATGTGAGTCTTGTTATCTTGAAATTGAAAAAGAAGGTGAGGAGTAATCCTCGCCTCTTTTCTTTTATTAACTTCAAGAATGGTCTTGGAGTTATCAAAGAAAGGAGGGTCAAATGGGACTCGATATGTATTTGGAAGAAAGGAAGAAAGGTGAAAAAGACTTCCAAGAGTTAATGTACTGGAGAAAAGCAAATCAGATTCACAAGTGGTTTGTTGATGTTGTCCAAGATGGGAAAGATGATTGTAAATCTTATGAGGTTCCTTATGAAGATTTATTAGCATTAAGAGCTTTATGTGGTTCAGTTTTAGAGGCAAAGAAGTTGCCAGAAGATGAGCGTGAAGATGCGTGTATGCTTTTATTGCCACCACAGACAGGGTTTTTCTTTGGAGGTGTCACTTATGATGAATGGTATTTTAAAGATGTAGAAAATACCTATAACGCTTTAAAAGAAATAAGCAAGGATAGTGAATATGTCTACGCTAGTTCATGGTAAAGGTTACAAAGGTAAACCCAGAGCGTTTGAATCTGGAGAGCTTGAGTTTTCAGAAAAGGTTAGGCTGCTGACAAATAGGTACGGCTACAGACAAGTGGCAAGGTACAGCGGTGTACACAGTGCTAAAGTTTGGAGAATTGTAAACTTAACTGGAAACGCTCTATATAGTGATTACTTAAAAATAATGGATAGATACGGCCAAGAGCTAGAAGGTATCTAAAGGGAAAAAGATGAAACCAAGTAGAATAATAATAATTGATCCCTTCAAGAGAGAAGTAAGGGAAAGTATCGCTGACAACTACAGTGATTTTAATAAAATCATTGGGAACATTTATTGTCTTGGCCCCAACATAGGCGAAGATAGTTTGCTAGTTGATGATGAAGGATTGTTTAATGAAGATCACGAGTTCTTCCATGTAAAAGGTTATCCTCAATCATTAGCTGGATATGGAGTTGTTAGTGGAGTTGATTATGAAGGCGAGACAGTAGATGCTAAATCAACCGTTAAAGATGTTTTAAGTAAAATTTCTTGGGTTGATAAAGTGAGAGGTCAGCGAGCTGCCGCTGAAACTTTATCTAGAGGGCCACAAATAACTGAGTTCAACTCAATGGAAGAACTTGCAAAGGCAATGAAGTGGGACGAGTAACTCAATGTAAAATCTGTAAAGCAATAATAAGCGGAAGGGCAAATTATTGTGAAAAGTGTATAGAGGAAATCATGAGAAAGGAGAAAGAGTGATGGACATTGCTGAAATTAAAAACCATGAACTTTTTAAATCAGTAGATAAAAAGCATAGAGATGAGTTTTTCAAAGTATATGAAAAAGGTGAAACACCTTACGATCTCTTTGAAGAATTCACTTTAAAGGCAATAAATTCAGGAAGAAAGCATTATGGAGCGAAAGCAATTGCTGAATTAGTTAGATGGCATACTGCAACTGAAGCAAAGAAAGGAAGGGTTCAGAATAGTCATATAACAATGTACGCAAGGTACTTTATGTATAAGTATCCTGAGCACAAAGATTTTTTTAGATTAAGACATAAGTAACTTTAAACGGCCCTTCACTCAGGAGGGCCATTTTTCACACCGCAGCTAAAATTTCTAGTTTGCAAAATGTTTTACACCTTCTAAACTTTTAGTATGAAAATAACTTGTACTAGAATAATAGAATTTGATGCAGCTCATAGAGTAATGAATCATGAATCAAAATGTGCAACATTGCACGGGCATAGGTATAAAGTAGAGATATTTGCTGAAGCCCCTGAACTAGACTCGATAGGTCGAGTAATAGACTTCTCAGTATTAAAAGAAAAAGTCGGTGGCTGGGTAGATAACTTCTGGGATCATAACTCAATAATTTGCTCAGAGGATAGAAAAACTATAAATGCCTTAATGAGCATCCCAAGAAAAAAAGACGTATTTATAGCTGAGTTTAACCCTACGGCAGAAAACATGGCAGACTATCTACTCAATGATGTTTGTCCTAAACTATTAGCAAACTCAGGGATTATAGTAAGCAAGATAAGAATTTACGAAACACCCAATTGCTTTTCAGAGGCGACACTTTGAAAAAATATAAGATAAAAGAAATATTTAGAACTATCCAAGGTGAAGGGGCTTACGCAGGAGTGCCAGTAGTCTTTATAAGATTTTCAGGCTGCAATAAATGGAGTGGTAGAGAGGCAGACAAAACTCTTTCTATTTGCCACTTTTGCGACACTGACTTCTACGGAGGAACTTCAATGACTCACAAGCAAATTTTAGAAGAAGTCGATAGGGTTAGCGGTGAAGTCAGGATAATAGTTTTATCAGGCGGTGAACCATTACTTCAACTTGATGAAGATTTATGTGTTGTCCTAAATCAGAGATATTTTCTCCATGTTGAAACTAATGGGAGTAGACGACTCAATGGCTTAAGTAAATACATAGATCATATCTCTATGAGTCCAAAACAAAGCATGACTGAAACTAAGTTAGAGAGATGTGATGACATAAAAATACTTTATCCTTTTATTGATCCTTATATAAAGGATAGTAATTTTAGAACTTTTCCACATACAAAGATGTTCATACAACCTTTAGAAGATCAGTTTCATCAAAGAAATATTGAAGACGCTTGCAATTACGTTATGAAAAAAGGTAACCTTTCTTTAAGTTTGCAACTGCATAAAGTACTGGATTTAAGATGAGTGACTCGCCCATTGAAGATAGACTGGCCGTAAAGTTCGGAGAGATAATGGACTTACTTGGCCTTAACCTTAAAGACCCTTCACTAATAGAAACACCTAAACGAGTAGCAAAAATGTACTGCAGAGAAATCTTTGCAGGATTAGATAAAACAACCTATCCAAAAATAATGGTTCAGCCAAACAACTTTAACTACAATCAAATGCTAATTCAAAAAGGCATAGAGGTTAATAGTGTTTGTGAGCATCACTTTGTACCAATATTAGGCAAGTGTGCAATCGCCTATATACCAAACAAAAAAGTAATTGGCTTATCAAAACTAAATAGAATTGCCAGATGGCACGCATCTCGACCTCAAGTTCAAGAAAGACTCACGCAGCAGATATTAGATGATTTAGTTGAAAAATTAGAAACAGATAATGTAGCAGTCTGTATTGATGCTTCTCACTTATGTGTAAAGATGAGAGGCGTTCAAGACGCTAATGCAGAAACAAGAACAAGTGCTTTAAGTGGTTCATTTAAAACAAATATATCTACAAGAGAAGAATTTTACTCTTATTTATGAAAACTGAAATAATAGTTACTTTCCAAGTTGAAGGGTTCCACTTCTGGAAAAATGCTCCAGATGAAGTTGCCTTTTTGAGGGATAACCATAGGCACATATTTCATATAACTGCCTACAAAGAAGTCTCTCACAGCGATAGAGATATTGAGTTTATTTTATTGAAAAGAGAAATGAAAAAACAATTTCCTTATGAGCCTTTTCAATTTGGTGAGATGAGTTGTGAGATGATAGCAAGTGCCTTAGTAAAAGTATTCGATCTATCAGCTTGCGAAGTCTGGGAGGACAAAGAGAATGGAGCGATTGTTAGAAAGTGATGTGCTTGATTTAGTTCTTAAATATGGAACTGGTGGTATGCCTCAAACCAAATCTTTAGGTGAAGAGATATATGGTGAAATGTATTTTCCTATGTTTAAAGATAAAAAATTCATGAGAAAAACAAAAGATAGGTTTAAGCAATTTAGAATAGAGTCTTTAACTGGTCTAACTGTTTTAGATGTTGGCTGTCATATTGGTTCATTATCTTTTTACTCGCATCAACTTGGTGCTGAGGTTGTCCATGGTCTTGAGTTAAATGAAGATAGAGTTAAGACGGCAAACGCTATAAAAAAGTATCATGACTTAAAGAATATAGAATTTACCTCAACTAAAGATAATTTATTCGATAAGTATGATGTTGTTCTTTGCTGTTCGGTGGATGACTACGTTGAGGATCCTTCTGAGTTTTATGATTTCTTGTTCTCTAAGACAAAGGGAAGGTTAATTCTCGAGAGTAATATTCAGACTTATACGACTCATCCTGTTGCAGAATGGGCCATAGATAGAAAGATTAAATACAACTGGCTCGGTGAAGTGGTCGATAAATATCCTTTTGGAAAAGACAGAGTTAGGAATTTAGTTTTAATATGAAAAAAATAGCCTTTTATGGAAACTCTTGCACAGGTAAAACTAGCTCAATGTATGAACTATGTGCTTATCTAACTAAACAAGGGAAGACATTTAGAACTCACTCAATGCCATTTGACAGCAGTGGTAGCACAAAGAATAAGAAACCATTTGCCGCTGATAAATTAGAAGAGAGTGTTTATAGTCGGTACTATTTTTTATTCGATCAACTAAAAGAAGAGTCTTATCAAAAAGTTATCAATGAGTATGACTACTTTATATCAGAGATGACAGCTTTAGACCTTCTCTACTTTTGTCAGTGGGTTGGAGAATTAACTAAGAACGAAGAGTCTACAATAAGCGAAATGGTTTGGAACTGGATGAAAACTTACGATAAAGTTTATTATATGCTCGACTCTGATTTTTATTTCTTTGATGGGGCAAGATTCAATGGAACTAAAATAAAGGACGCGCTATCTAAATACTATATAGACAATCATAGTTATGCCTCAAAAGCTTTTACTATTGTTGATTGCGGACTGGAAGAAAGAGCTCAATTTGTTAAGAAAGATTTTATAGGAACAATGTTATGAAACTAATTTACTTGCCACTTGAACCTTACATTGAAAGATACACTTACTTGATGAGCAAGAGAAATGGGTGGGCAGAAAATCACTTTCAAAGAAACGATCTAACTTATTTAAGAATTGAAGGTGAAGAAACCTCTGGGAAAATAAACTCTGGCAGTGTTGTAGATGCATACTCAAGAAGTCGTTGGGCCATGGAGCAAACAAAAAAAGTAATAAACCTAATAGAATCAGGTGAGATAAAAGACGGTGATGTTATTTACACAGAAGATTTTTGGCATCCAGGAATAGAGTCACTATTTTACATAAGAGATATAACTAAAGTTGATTTTAAAGTTGGATGCTTTATGCACGCTCAAAGTATAGATGAATCTGATTTCACTTACCCAATGAGACATTGGATAGGTGATATAGAAAAAGGATACAGTAACGGTTATGACTATATCTTTGTAACAAGCTCTATACTTAAAGATATAGCTATTGAGGCAGGATGGAATAAAGATAGAATATTTTTAACTGGATTGCCTTATAACTTAAATGAAGTAGAAAAAAGATACCAAGAGTTCCTAACGCTAAAGAAAGAGCCATTCGTGCTTTTTAGCAGCAGATTTGACCTTGAAAAGAACCCACATTTTTTCATGGACTTAGTTGAAGGCTGTCCAGAGATAAACTTTAAATTAGTTAAACCGAGAAAGCATTTAAGTAATTCACAAGAGGTTAATCAAAGAGCAGAAAGGCTTGATACCACTTTAAGCAATTTTGAAATAGTTGATACTTCATCAAAAGAAAAATACTACAATCTACTAGCAAGAGCAGATGTTCAATTCAATTGTGCCATACAAGATTGGGTTAGTTGGACACTTTTAGAGGCGGTTACTTTTGGCTGCAAACCTCTTTACCCAACATGGAAAGATTTCCCTTATGAGCTTGATGGCTTTGAAGATTGTTTATATGAAAACAAAAACCTTATTAGTGCAAAGATGAAATTAAGAAATCTAATGGGGAAAACCTTTGATAAAAACTTAAAGTCCATAGCTCAAAGGCATGATAAATCTTGGGACAAGAAATTAAGTTATATGGGACTAATTTGATAGTTTATTTTGCAGGGGCAGAAACGACTTGCACATCTTATAATATTAGACCAAAGAGGCAAGATCATATTTTTTGCTCTTATTTTTATAAGAAGAACACTCAGAAATATTTAGATTCAAACGGTAAGCATTTGGGGCATGAGGGTATTATTACTATTGATAGTGGTGCTCACAGTTTTTTTGGAGCAGCGGGTATATCTTCGGCTGGTCATCAGCAAAACACTAAAGCAAAACTTCCAGATCATGAAATTTACTTTAGAGATTATGTTGCCTGGTTAAAGAAGAACTATGATAAATTTTCTTATTTTGTTGAGCTAGATATTCAAGCAATTATTGGATTAAAGAGGGTTAAGGAGTGGAGGCAAATACTTAAACAAGAAGGTTTGTATTCAAAGTGCATACCAGTAATGCACTCCATTGACACTTGGGATGACTTTATTGAGATGTGTGAAACTTGTGATAGCAAATACATTGGCTTTGAAGGTATGAGAAAGAAAAAAATAACGATGCCTTACATGAAAATGCTTAAGTATTGCCATAAGAATGGAGTAAGGGTTCATGGCTTTGCTTTAACTGCAAAAGAGGTTACCACTAAATATCCTTTCTATTCGGTGGATTCTACAACATGGACTGTCCCTAATAGGTTTGGAACTGTTATTGTTCTTGAAGATGGTCAGATGAAGCAAAAAGCTCCTAAGAAAGAAAATATAATGAAGTACGGCAAACCCCTATCTTCTTGGAATAAAGATAAAAGTAAAGAAGGCTGTAAAGATAAGCTATTAGATGCAATGATAGTTCAACGAAGATACCAGAGGTTTTTAACTGACTATTGGAAAGTAAAAGGAATTGTATGGCAAAAGGATGGATAGAAATTGATGTTGAGAGTTTAACTCCTTCACCAGAAAACTACAAAGATGGTGGAGATGAGCCAGAAAAAGAAAAACTTTTGATGGACGCTCTTGAGGAAAACATTAAAAGAAACGGAGTGATTGAGAATATTTTAGTTCGTGAGTTGGACACTGGTTTCTTTGAAGTTGTTAATGGGAATCACAGATATAAAGTCGTTAAGAAGTTAGGTATAGAAAAAATCATGTGTTTTAACCTTGGAAAGATTACTCTTTTGGAGGCCAAGCGTGTGGCCATTGAGACAAATGAAACTCGTTTCCAAGCAAATAGAGTTAAATTAGCCGAAGAGATCAATGCCTTGATGGAGGATTACGATGTTAGTGATTTACTCAGCACAATGCCTTATACAGAAAATGAGTTAGATGATTTTAAAAAGATGATTGATTTTGATTGGAGTGAAGATGATGATGTGGACTTAAAGCCATCTTCAGGAGCTGACGAGGATGATGAATTTAGAGTGGTTAAGCTAAATCTACCATCTGAAGTTGCAGACCAGTTAGAAGGTCAAATAGAGCGTTTTAAAAAGATATTAAAGAGAGAGTCTATTGTTCAGCCAATTGAGGCTATTTGCCAGATTTTAATTCAAACGGAAGATGATGCTATACTAGGTGAATAGACCAAAACAGGAGGGTTCTCATGACTAATGAGAAAGGGCCAGGTGGTAGGCCATCAAAATATAAACCAGAATACTGCCAACTATTAATAAATCACATGAAGAAAGGATTAAGTTTTGAAACTTTTGCAGCCGAAGTAGACGTTGCTCCTGAGACTCTTTATGAATGGTGCAAGGCGCATGAAGAGTTTTTACATGCCAAAAAAATAGCCAAGTCACATTGTCAGGCACTTTGGGAGAGGATTGGAATAGCTCAAGCTGTTGGAGATGAGGATAGAGGGAAAGGATCCACTGCCTCTTGGATTTTCAATATGAAGAATAGGTTTGGCTGGAGAGACAAGAAAGAGATTGAGATAGGTGAAGAAGCTAAAAATGTTTTAAAACTTAGTTATTCGTTGGAGGATTAATGGCAAGCCCAAGAAGTAAAAAAGTTATTAAGAGCAAATTAGATAAAGAAAAAGAATATATTAAAAACTTAATGGAGGATTTAGACATGGAAACGACTACAGAAAGAGCTGCACCTAAAAGGATTTACAAGGGTGAAGTTGAGATTGACCACGACTTATTTAAGTTAGAGGTTTCTAACATGAGGAAAAACATTTCTATCAATGAAGAAGCACCTGTGTATGCTGGTGTAGAGCACTGTCACTTTTACCATTCGTATGATTCTAGTGGTAAGAAGCAAGTTGCTTGTGCACCTATTGCTGGTCACACTCATTTGGTTGAGATGTATATGAGTGAAGATGGAACTATTAACGCTAAGGTTGGCCCTGCCGTTGTAAAGCAAGGTGGAAAGTATGTGCCTTTCAAACATGACAGTCACACTCACGATGCAACTTACATGAGATCAGAAAGGATTACCGTAAGACAAGTAAACGCTGAAGCAACAAAAGCATACGATCAAGCAATGGCCAAAATGACTGGTTTAAATGATTAATCATAAGATCGAAACTTTTGTAGATAAACACTTAGAGACAATCTTTATCGGTAAGCACGATATAATTAATTGGCTTAAAAACCATGAGAGAAAACATCTGCTTATCGAAAGATTGACGGGTGAAATTAATAAAGTGATTTTAACTACAGCAATCCACATGGACAATATTGCAATAGAAAAACTCACAAAAGAATTCACACTAATGTTTGCAAGTGCAGCTATTAAAGAAAAACAGAAAAAATTAAAACGAACTATTTTAGACAAGAATGGAACCTCTATAGATATATCAGATATATCAGATATATCTAAAGGTATTAAAGATTAAGATTGTATTGGTTTTTCCGTGGCTCGAAGGAAGCGTACGCGTTCTCACCACATCTTAATCAATTTTAAAAAAAGATAAAGGCACTATGCGTCTAAAAACAATTCACTCTTCTTTATCAGCTTTCCGAAAGCAATCTTTTTGGGGGCTTTGACGCATGGAAGGATCAACTCCCTCATTGCATGAGTTTGACCCTACTCTTATTCCTTATCAGCATAGGGTCATAAAAGACATTAGAAAGAATTATGATTATTCTCTCGGTGTTCATGAGATACTACTTAGTGGTAGTGTTGGTTCGGCTAAATCAATCTTAATGGCACATCTTGCAATAACACACTGTCTACTTCATTCAGGTGCAAAAGTATTATTAGCAAGAAAGTCATTACCTGATTTAAAAGATACTTTGTTGGCAAAAGTGTTAGATCATCTGCACGGTAGCTTGATTGAAGGTGTTCATTATTCTTATACGGCAAATGGGCGTATAACTTTTCATCACAATAAGTCAGAGATGTTTTGTAGATCATGGGCAGATAAGAGGTATTCAAAACTTCGTTCTCTAGAGCTCTCAGCCGCTTTTGTGGAAGAGTTAACAGAAAATAACAATGAAGAGTTCAACTCTTTCTATAAAGAGCTTAGAGCAAGGGTAGGGAGATTACCTCACATAAAAGAATCTTTCTTAATGTGTGCAACGAACCCTGATGCTCCATCTCACCCAGCTTATGATTACTTTATAGATACAAAAATTCCTACTAGACATGTTTACTATTCGGTTACAACAGATAACCCATTCCTACCTAAGTGGTATATAGAGCAGTTAAAGGAAACATTTACTGAAATGGAAGCAAGACGGATGATCTACGGTGAGTGGATTGAGATCAACGCCGATGTTATTTACTATGCTTTCGATCAAGAAGCGTCACTTATGACTGAGTACGAGATAAATCCAATGGTTCCAATTATAATATCATACGACTTCAATATTGGAGTTGGTAAGCCAATGTCTGTTTCTTTTAGTCAATACCACAGTGGAACTTTCTATTTTTTCGATGAAGTTGTGGTTGAAGGAACAAGAACACAAGATACAATAGATGAGGCAGAGGCAAGAGGTTTGCTGGACAGAAGTCATTCCTATATAATCAGAGGTGATGCTACAGGTAAAAAGCGAACGACTAACTATAACCGATCAGACTACGATGTTATATGTCACGCTTTAGATATTCTTGGCGTTAGGTATGAGTTAGATGTTCCAAGAAGTAATCCGCCTGTTAGAATGAGACATTTATTAGTTAATGGCCAACTTAAAAACGCTAAAGGTAAGACAAGCGTTAAAGTTTTAAAATCAAAATGCCCCGTAACATGGAAGGGCTTAAGGTTAACGAAACTAAAAAAAGGTGGCTCATACGTTGAAGATGATAGCGATAGCTGGCAGCATATAACAACAGCAATCGGCTATAATATATGCAGGCAATTGGATAGAAACAAAAAAGCAACAGCCTTCTCTATGGGTAGAACAATGTAAAGGAATCATATGCAGTTAAAATTAGTTGAAGAAATAGACGTCTTAGATATTAACTTTAGAAAAGCAGTCATAGAGTCGATAGAAGGCTCTGAAAATATTTCTAGGAAAAAAGCATTAAGAAAAAGATATGAAGTATTCAAAGACAACACAGCGCAGTTTGTTATTGAGAACCTTAGATCAGAATTAGGCTCAGCAGTTGTTAAAGAAATCATACATAGAACCTCTAATATATCAATAGCAAGAAAGATCGTTGAGAAAAAAGCAATGGTCTACAAAGATGGAGTCAAAAGGGAAACCGAAGAAAAGAACCAAATTATATTAGATGAATTAGTAGATATTTATAACATCAACTCAGTAATGAAGAAGGTTAATAAATACTTAGAGCTATTTAGAAACACTGATATCTATGTCTATCCCTATGTGAATAAAAAAAATGGACTATGGGAATTAGCTCTAAGGGTTCTCCGTCCCTATGACTATGATGTGATTGAAGATTGTGAGAACCCTGAAGAGCCAAGGTGCTACATACTCTCTTACTTTAAAGGTGAAGATAATAGAACTGGTTATGCAGATGAAAACTCTTCTGGCTATCATGGGAAAAATATGGCCTATAGTTCCTTCCGAGCTGGAGATAATAGAAATCAAGTCATTGCAGACTCACCAAGTGATGAAGGTGCCGAAGCAAAAGAATATGTCTGGTGGACAACTAACTATCATTTTACAACTAATGTTAAAGGTGAAGTCATTGAAAGCAAATCACCTGAAGAGCTTCAAAATCCAATAAACAAACTCCCGTTTGTAAATTTTGCAAAAGAAAAGGATGGCTCCTTTTGGTCTATTGGTGGAGATGATTTAGTTGATGGCTCAATTTTAATAAACACTTTATTGACTGACCTCTACTATATTTCAAAACTTCAAGGCATGGGAATCTTTTACTTATTCGGTAAAGGTGTTCCAAAGTCAGTTAAGATTGGCCCTTCGGACGCTATCATACTAGACGTTGAAGATGAGTCGCCAACACCTTCAATAGGTTTCGCTTCTTCAAATCCTCCAATAGAATCTCACATGAAGATGATTGAGCAATACATGGCCATGTTACTTTCAACGAATAACCTAGAAGTAACAACGGTTCAAGGAAGCTTATCGGCAACAACTGCAGCTTCAGGCATTCAAGAGATTATAAGAAGAGCCGAGAACATGGACGACTTAGAAGATCAAAGGGAACAATATAGAGATAAAGAGCCAGAAGTATTTAATATTCTAAGCAAGTGGATAAATGCTTACGCAGACACAGAAGAAGGGATGAGCGATCGAGTTACCTCATTAGGTACTATAGATGAAGAGATGACTGTTAATCTTAAATTTGCTCATCCAACTCCATTCACAAGCGAAAAAGAAAGACTTGAGATTATTCAATTAAGAAGAGATTTAACATTAGATTCTCCAGTAGACTCTATAATGAAAGATAATTCAGATTTAAGTGAAGAAGAAGCTGAACAAAAATTGCTTAAGATACTTGAAGCAAAATTAAAATATGGCTTATTAAGTAAGTCCATGTTTCAAGAAGAGCCTGAAGAAGAGCCTGAAAAAAATCCAGAAGAAGAAGAAGAAGATGAAGAGGTTGAAGAAGTAAAGGATGAGGAAGTAGAGGACAATGGTTGATAAGGTAACTTTTAGAATCGAGCTTGACCTTGAAGATGTTAAGGCATCCGAGAGGAAAAACATCAAGGACGATATTGGAGAGTTCTTAATTGAAGCAATCAAAGCAGATGCACAGTCAGGAAGGTCACCCGTAACAGGTAGAAACTTTAAGCAATTAACAAAAAAATATGCTGATAAAGCAAAGGGTGGAAACAGGTTGGCAAACCTAACCCTAACCGAAGATATGTTAAACTCATTGGAGTATAGGCGAACAGTTGACGGGATAGAGATTGGTATATTTGACTCAACAGAAGCTAAGAAGGCTGACAATCATAATAAGTTTTCATCAGAATCTTTAACGACTCCAGTCCCAAGGAGACCATTTATTCCTAGTTTAGATAGAGGTGAAAACTTTAGACCAGGGATAAGGGAAGAGCTTAATTTAATTATGGATATCTACAAGGAGGCTTCCAATGGTGACGAAAGTTAATCCTAAGACATTCAACTTAAAGCAATATATTAAAAAAGACATTGAAAAAGCAACAAAGCTGGCAAGGGAGAGATGGGCCAAAGAAGCCTCAGAAGAAGTAAAGAAGGAAATAATAAAGTCAATTGAAGAAGGTATCTCTCCCGTCAAAGGTGTTGGAAGATATGAGCCGTACTCTGAATCTTATAAAGAAGCTATAAACAAGGGTAGGTATTCAACATATAACAAAAAAACTAATCCAGTTAATTTAAAGCTAAGTGGCAAGCTGCACAAGAGCATTAGAACAAGAATAACAAAGACAGGTTTCTCCATCTGGTTTACAGATAGAAAGTTTACATATCATAATGACCTAGGAGCAGGAAAATCTAGAGTCATACGTCCAATACTTCCAACAGGTGCTGGAGAGAGATTTAGATCAAAGATTGAAAAAGTAATAACAGATATCATTATAAAACATTTCTACAAGGAGAAAAAGTAATGGAAAACCAAGCACCAGAAACTGAAACTGAAACTGAACCAAAAGTAAAAGCTAAAGAAGAACCAAGAGAAGAGAGACAAAAAGAAGAAAAAGATGACCAGCCAGAAGGTAAGGTTGGTGCAGTTTCTTTTTATAAAAGCAAAGCAGATAAGACTAAAGCTGAGCTAGATGAGATTAAATCTAAGTATGATGAGATGCTTGCCAAGCAAAAAGAAATGGAAGAGACCAAAATGGTTGAGGAGAGGAAGTTTGAAACTCTCTATAAGCGTGAAAAAGAAAGAGCTGAAAAAGCAATGCAAGAATCTAAAGAGATTAAAAAGAATTTCATTAATGGCAAGAAGTATGATGCCATTGAGCGAGAGGCCATAAAAGCTGGAATCAAAGAGAACTACTTAAAATTCCTCAACTTCGATACTGAGCTAGTCCAGATTGAAACAACTGATAAGGGAAGAGTTAATGTCTTTGGTGCAAAGGAGTTTATAGAAGAGTTTAAAAATGAAAACCCTGAGCTTTTCAAAACTATAAAAGGTGCTACAGTTAATAGTGGCTCCGCAGCTGTTACAACTAAAACCGAGGAATTAACTCCAAAACAAATAGTTGAGTTACAGCAGAAAGATCCTCAAAGATATAAAGCATACATGACAAGCCGCTTGCGCCTAGCATGAGATGCTGTATAATAAGTAAATATATTTTAAACAAAGGATGATTAGTCCTCATAACTTTTTCAAGGAGAAATAGAAATGGCAAACGAAGTTATTTCGACCGTAGAAAGTAATGCTATCATCCCAGAGGTATGGTCAGCAAAATTCTATGATGTACTTTTACCAATGCTACCTTTCAACAATCTTGTCTCAAGAGATTATGAAGGTGAAATTGCTAACCTAGGTGACATTGTAAACATCTCAACTATTCCTGAGTTTGGTGACGCAGGTGAGTTGGCCGAAGGTGCGGCTGCTGACGCTGATAAAATTAGCATCACAGGACAGCAATTAGTAATCAATAAAAGAATCCACAAGGATTATATTATTACTAAAAAATCTCAACTACAGTCTTTGTCTTTCATGGACGGAGTTAGAGATAAAGCTATCTTTTCTATCATGAAAAGAATGCAAGCTGTTATAATTGCTGAAATTATCCCTTCTGCTTCTGCCCCAGATCATCAAATTGCTTATGACTCTGGCTCTACTCTTGCCCTTGCTGACCTATTAGAAGCTAAAGAACTTCTTGACCTTCAAGATGTTCCAGATTCAAATAGACAAGGTGTTATGGGTGCTGCTCAATGGAATGACCTATTCAACATTACTGGATTTACTTCAAGAGATTTTATTCCTGCTGGAAGTCCATTAACTGAAGGTTCAATTAAGACACCTATCGCTGGTTTCTTACCTAGGATGACTACTGAAGTTGGTAGTACTTCTTACTGGTTCCACCCTTCATTCATGACTATGGCAGTTCAAGACAGCTTAAACATTGAAGTATTTAACCTTGGTGTTGATGGAGTTAGAGGTTCAAGAGTGAATGTTGACCTTCTAATGGGTGTTAAGCAACTTGATAACAAAAGAGTCGTTACTCTAGGATAATAGGAGATAAAAATGATTAGTAATAAACTACATACACAAGAATACGTTATTGACGTAAGTGGTGGTGATGCTGGAACTGGTGCTGTTCAACTAGACTCAAAAGCTGGTGCGGCTCCAATGCCTGCAGGTGCAATCCTTAAGAACGCTTATGTTAAAGTTTTAACTGCTTTCGTAGGTGGAACTAACTTAGCT
>Ga0208644_1001856_pt1 | contig 17247 bp, 12 predicted proteins | sample VirMetDEL_Nov_18_FD_184517 | JGI IMG/M metagenome (GOLD analysis project Ga0208644, IMG submission 184517) | Aqueous microbial communities from the Delaware River and Bay under freshwater to marine salinity gradient to study organic matter... | ecosystem: Environmental > Aquatic > Marine >... | reverse complement strand
AGATCAGGAAGCTGGAGGGCAGACTTTCTGGTCATTTGTCTGATGCCGAGAAGGCGGAGGTCATGACTATGTTGCGTGACCTAGAACACGAGCGAGGTAAATTGCGAACTTGATATGAAACGAGGTGTGGTGCGAGGTGTGGTGGATGGATACAGCAGTTATTCACTCCACCTTTTTCGTGTTATTGAGGGCCTGACAAAGTTAGGCAGAGACATTCACTGCTGGCCTATCAGAAGTGAGGCAGGCAAGGCTCCTATACCCAGAGTGGTTATGGAGTCTGTGGTGCATAAGGAGCAGCAAGATGATTGGGAGATGATTATTCATTGCCCGTCATACTGCCCAGCAGGCAAGAAAAGGCTGGTCTATAACACGATGTGGGAGTCTACACGGCTCCACAAGGAATCAGTCCTGAACCTGAATCAGGCAGAAGTGATCGTGGTCCCAAGTGACTTCAATCTCTGCATGTTCAACGCTCAGGGCATCAGGAGGACGATGACAAAGGTCCCTATGGGGATCGACACTGACATCTTCCACTACAGGCCACAGAAACAGGGTTCTGAGTTCGTTTTCGGTGTGGCAGGTAGAACTGCGGCAGGAGGCTGCAGAAAGGGCTTTGAGGACGTTCTGACGGCTTGGAAGAAGGCATTCCCCAAGAAGGTCAAGGATGTCAGGCTGCAGATCAAGTGCTTCCCTGATGATCCAGAGATCAAGGTGGATGATGACAGGATTCAGTTCATCAGACAGTTCTGGACTAGGAAGGACCTAGCAAACTGGTATGCAGGCCTTGATTGCTTTGCGAGTGCCTCAAAGGGAGAGGGCTGGGGCCTGATGCAACATGAAGCTATGGCCACTGGAAGGCCAGTGATAGCAGTCCCATTTGGGGGCATTACTGAGTTCTATGACGAGTCAGTGGGGTATCCGGTAGACTTCGACCTGAAGCCAGCGGAGAACCACTACCAGAACGGCGGATTATGGGCTGTGCCTAAGCCTGACAGTCTGGTTGATAGAATGAGAGAGGTTTATGGTAACAGGGGCTTAGAGAAGGCCCTGAGGGCCTCTGAGAGGGGCATGAAGCTGAACTGGGACAACAGCAATAAAGCCCTAGATCAGGTCCTGAAGAAAATTGGTTTTTACACATGAGGGAGCACAGGAACTACACCATCAACGATGATGCGCCTATCACAGCAGGCGATAATGGATTTGTGGGTGTAGACATGAGGCAGCAGCCTCACATGCTGGCTCCCGGTATGGTCTCTGAGGCAGTCAATGCTAGGTTCAGATTTGGTGTAGCAGAGCCCCGAAAGGGCGTGATGCCTCTCACGTGGTTCAACAGATACGGCTTTACGTGGCCTATTGAGTGGAACAACGGAGACATCAACTGGAAGAGGCAGATCACAACTGCTCTAGGTCAGGTCTATGGAGTGGGTGTATGGAACGACCCTAACGGAGCTGACTGGATCTTGATAGCCGCCAGCCTCGATGGGGTCACTATGAATCTCTACAGGGCTCGATACGGCAACAGCATTGAGCCCATACCCTGTAGCGTTGGCCTGACTGTTCCATCTACTAAGTTCACCAGCAATAACACGGTCAGCAAATACTGGTTCACTCAGGCATTTGATAAGGTGATCCTGTCTCGAGGCCCTGATGAGAGTCAGCTCGTCATGTCTTCGCTGGCTGAAGGCTTCATCGAGGCTCCACCCTCTGACAACGGGACCAATCCGATCCCTAATTCTGACACGACTCTGTTCTTCCAGAACCGCATTCTTGTCCCTCACAAGCCGTCTGGAGGCTACAAGTCAGACCACGTAGCAGTCAGCGACATCCTGAGCTACACCAACTACGATGCGGTCTACAACAACTTCAAGATCAATCAGGGTGACTCCGACAACATTCGTAGACTCTACAAGTGGAACGATCAGACCGTAGTAGTATTCAAGGACACAAGCATCTACACAGTCAGCAATCTCGTGGGAGACTGGGGCAACAACGCTGTGCTGGATCAGGTGACCACAGAATACGGTCTCGTGGGAGCAAGGTCTGTCGCCAGCGCAGGCAACGATCTGTGGTTCCTGAGCCAGAGAGGCGTAGTGTCACTACGGCTGACGGAACAGAACAAGCTGCAGGGAATATCTGAACCAGCAAGCACACCGATCCAGCCACTGATCGACAGGATCGACTTCAACGTGGCCAAGGAGACAGCCTCTGCGGCTTACTGGAGGAACAGGTATTACCTGAGCGTCCCGATTGATGGAGGGCAGCAGAACAGTGCTGTGCTCGTCTATGACTTTATTAATGGAGCGTGGTCAGGCTACGACACTGGAGAGGCCATCAAGATCAAGTATCTGTTTGTGGCAGACTTCCAAGGCTCAGAGCATCTCTACTATGTGGACTACGATGGCACAATCGGGCTCTACGAATACTCTGACCTAGAGGGCCGTCCCATCGTTCAAGGAACCTACACCTGCGACTTGATGGTCAAGGGTCATGTCAGTGAAGGCACTACTGTTCAGGTCAATAACGGAACAGTAATCACTGCAACCAGAAGCCGAGAGATCATTGATGATGCTGACGCAGAGATCACTGACGGTAGTATCTCTATCGTTGAGTCTACTGAGGGCAATGTAAATGACCCAGAAGATGGATGGCTATGGGGAGTCGGTGCAGAGAACAATGCAGACCACTGCGAGATAGCTGGGGCGAACCTGTTCACAGGGTTCACAGAAGACGGCTGGCTCTCTGGGGAGACTACAGAAAGCGACAACGGATGCGGTGTGCGTTTCGAGAGCACATCACCCATTCTGGTCAGCGTCAGGGATCAGTTTGGGAATGTTGACCCATACCTGCAGGTCATTTGCTCTGATACCATCGAGGTAGAGGACAGACCCATCAGCTTCATGATCAAGACCCGTGGCTACGGGTTTGAAGCAGGGAACCGCAGGAGGTTTCAGCAGGCTCAGATTTACGTCTCAACTTGGGACCCAGAATACAAGGTGACTGGAATTGTGGATGGGGTGAAGGAGGAGTCAGTCATTGTGGACAATGCCAGCTTCACGTTCCCTAACCGCACAAAATACATGACCTTTGGGATGGAGGACTGGGACATCCAGAATCTGGATGACACTCACGAGACTCCCGGCAGAGAGGATTACTCTGTCATCCTTGATACTGACAGTGCTGACCCCGGCACTGTTCTGGGTTCCGCTGGAACACAATTGGACCTATATCAATACTGGACCCATAAGATGAGGGTGGACAGAAGGGGAGCTTATTTTCAAGTCAAGATAGAGGGCATCGATGGCAGGATCAGACTGCACAGCGTGACCTCTGGATCGACAACAGGACAGAAACGAGAAGGACAACACTCAGGACTTTGGTAATATGCCAGACAGCACAAATAACTTCGTAGTCGATGCGGTCAATGGGCCAGTCAATGCTCAGACAGTAACTCGTAACGACTTCATCACAACACTGCAGCAACTCAACTATGCCGAGGGCAACATTCGATCCATAGACGAACTCAGCGGAACTGCTGGGTTAGTTGCGTTGGATGGAAGTGGAGCTGCTAATGTCAGGACGATCACTGGGGCTACTGGCTTGACCGTCTCCAACGGCAACGGCACAGGTGACCCTGAGATCTCGCTCAATGCTCCTCACACGTTTCGACAGACCTACAATGATACCAGCAGCAATACTGTCAGTGATACAAAGCTGTATAACATAATCAGTAGTGGAGCAGGATCACCATTCACTCTCTCTGCCCCTACCGCTGGCTATATCACGGTCAAGAACATCATTAATGCTACGTCCAGCTTCATCACTATTCAGAGCCCGGACTGGGGGCCTGCTGGCCTAGGCAATGTAAGAGTAAGCGCAGGCGAGACACTGACCATTGTCAGCAACACTGCTGGTAAGTGGTATCCGCAGCATGTCACAGAGCATGATGTAAATCCGTTCGGGGCTATCTACGCATCAGCAGCATCTGCTGTTGCAATCAACAGTGGCGGAGCCTACATAGCCTTGTCTATGACAACAGCAACTCACTCAAACATGACTGAGTTCACGATGCCAGCTAATGGTCAGTTGAAATACACAGGCGACATCCCAATCGATGCAGAAGTGCAAGTGTCACTGTCTGGCGCAGTAAGCGCAAACAATGTCACAGTGGCAGCAAGCTTGTTTAAATATGACAGTTTAACAGCCACAAGCTCTCAAATATCTCAAACCGAGCAAGTTCACCATCACCCTACCACAAACAACAAGAACATATCCTTAATCGGGCATGTCGAGCTTAATAAAGACGATTACATATATGTTGCGGTCAAACAGACCATCACAACAGCCACAGCGAACTACACGCCATTAAAATTCTACATGTCCGCCTCAGGCCACAGAATCATAACAGTATAAGATCATGCCACTCTCAGTTATTGTAACTCCATCATACAACTTCTCTGACGGGGAGAAGGTCACCTACCCCAAGCTGAACTTGCTTGGGTCTCCTTCTGTTCAGTTTTCTGGGGAGCTTTCATCCGCCCAGTTGTCTGATGGTTCTGTAGTGACAAGCAAGCTCGAGCAGGGGATCAACATCAACAGCAAGATCGATGATCACAACCTGAACCTGACAAAGCTCGAGGCAGGCACTCAGGGTCAGATCCTGTATTACAATGCTGATGGTGACCTCGTAAAACTAGCACCGGGATCTGATGGCCAATTCCTGAAGACCAAAGGTGCTGGAGCTAACCCAGAGTGGTCAGCTCAGGACGGGACTGACACTATCAACATCAGTCAGATTGTCACTGATGGGGCGAGCAAATACATATCAACAGACTCGTCTGGAAACATTCAATGGGAGAACAAGTCAGATCCATCGACGATCAGCTCAGTGGCTCATGTGTGGGACCAGAAGGCCACCAATGTGAATGGAGGGGGCAGTGACTCGACCATCGATCAGACACGTGACCTCAATCAGTTTAATGACCCAGACAACATTATTGTTTCACTGTCATCAAACCAGATCACTTTGGAGGCTGGCACTTACATGATTGATGCCGCAGTGCCGGGTGATGGGTGTGATCGATTTGTGAGCTGGTTATATAACACCAACACTTCGACCACGCTTCTGGACGGAACATCATGCAGGAGCTACTCCGGAGATAGGCTGCCTATTCACTCTTTGATTAGAGGCAGGTTTACTTTGTCGGCCCAGTCAACTCTCGAAATCAGGTTTCGATGCTCTAACACCCAATCAAGTGACGGCCTAGGCAGAGCTTCAAATATCTCTGGACACCCAGAGATATACACTGTGGCAACCATTTCAAAGTTCGGTTAATGCACTTCGACACCTCCATCAAACCAGACTTCATGCGCCTTACTCATAACAATGAGAAGGCGTGGCAGTTTGTGGAGCTGTTTGCCAGACGGGCTCATGATCTGGATGACATGATCGACGACAACAAGGTCATGAAAGATGAGGAGCTTATTCAGGCTGAACTTAACTGGATGATGGCCCTGAGCACTAACTCATTCTATCAGGCTCACAGCAATTTCCTGATGCCGCTTCTGATCATGAGCTGCAATGCGTGGCTAGATGCAAACAAGTGGGAGAAGTCAGAGGTAGAGGTCAAGAGAGTCCACTCTGATGTCCTGAAATCATTTTATCACGAGGTGATATTTGCAGTCGTATACCTGTGTGGCGGCTGGAATGCGATGAGAGAATTCACACAGCTACACCGAGAATACCAGACAGACAATTATGGGAATGTATAGCGCAGACGCCCCTCCTCCTAGGGACTACGCCAAGGAGACACGGGACACACTACAGGCACAAATTGATCTGGCTCCAGAGCTGTTTGCTGCTGAAGCCAGTCAGGAATACGGCAGGCCAGCAGAGGCTCGCCTCAACTTACAGGTCTTACGTGACCTGATGCGAGGCACTGACGGTGAACCCGGCCTGCTGGAACTCTATGAGCGAGACATCATGCCCGGGCTCGCCAGAGCTGATGTGGCTGGCCTTGATGTGTCTCGAGAGGGAGACATCGCTGCAGTCGAGAGACTCGGCCAGAGAGCCACTGAGGCCTTCAGGCAGGCCAATCCTGAGCAGGCTGCACTGATGGCAGAGCTTAACAGGCAGGCACAGGCTGAACTGGCAGCAGGCGCAGCACTACCACCAGCACTATCTCGAGAACTCGAGCAGCAGGTCCGTGGGGCTCAGGCAGCTCGTGGTATGGGCTTTGGTATGGCTGATGTAGGTCAGGAGGCCCTAGTCAAGGGACTGCAGGCTGAACAGCTACAGCGTAGGCGTCAGGCGTTCGCACAGCAGATGGTAGGCTTGAATGCTGCCACTGCCGCTGATCCGTTTATGGCTATTCTAGGTAGGCCCGGTGTAGGCATACAGGCTGGTCAGGGAGTAGCTATGCAGGGTCAGGGTATGGCTCCGCAGCAGGTCTTCAATCCAGAGTCAGCCTACGCAGGCAGTCTTGCTGCCAGTAACTATAATGCCGCACTGAACGCAAACATAGCATCAGCTAACGCTCGAGCAGGGGTTGCATCAGGAGTCATGCAAGGACTCGGAACTGCGGTTTCAGGGTTTTGCTGGGTAGCCCGTGAAGTCTACGGTGCGGATAACCCTATGTGGCTTCTGTTCAGGCACTGGATGCTGAATGAATCACCGGGATGGTTCAGGAAAGCATATATTAAGCACGGCCAACGATTCGCTGGATGGCTATCTAAGAATGAATGGCTGAAACCGTCTATCAGGAAGTGGATGGACTCACGCATCAAGAAACTGCTCGCATAACACTATGGCTTTCTCACAACAGACATACACAGGACAGGGAATCGTTCAGCCTACCGAGAGATCTCGTGTGGGCGAGTTTCTCGGTGCAGGGCTTGCAGGGCTAGGTGCTGGAATCGGTGAAGGCATCAAGAAGTTTCAGCAGAACAAGGAGGAAGCAAAGGAGCTTAGAGCAAACCTCAAGAGACTGAGAAGCTTTATCCCCAAAGAACAGCAAGACGAGTTTGATGCTCAGGTCGAAGCAGGAAGCCTGTCTGATCTGCGAGGCCTTAAACGTGGCATACTTGAACGTGGTGAGCTTGAGTTGCAACAGCTCAGGAAGCAAGAAGCAGAAGAACAGCTTGCGACCAGCAAGTTTGCTCGCCAGACAATGGAGGAGGAAGGGAAGTTATACCGTGATTATTTCGGCATGATGCAGCCTCAACAGGTTGAGGAAGACTTTGGACCACAGATCGGTGCTGCAGAAAGAAGGTTGCAAGAAGCAGAGCGAGCAGGGTTCAGGCCTGAGTTTACATTCCCAGAGTCAGCAGCACAGATCCCACAGGGAGCTGAAAGGTTCGCTCAGAAACCACCACAACAAGAAATTGTTCCTCCTAAATTCTTGGGGGCATATCCTTACGCTAGGGAATTAACTAAATTCGTTTCAGACGCACAAAAAGCTGGAGCTGGATTCGGTGGCCTAGGGGGCTTTGGTGGTGCAGGGTTCTACTCTGCGCCGTCAAGATTCAAAGCTCCTGCACAGCAGCAAGAACGCCCAGCACCACTGCTGAGTATGCCGCCAGTTCTGCAGGAGCCACAGCCAGCGGAGCCAATCGCACAACCTCAAACAGCACCAGCACAGCCTATGGGGCCAGAGCCAGCACTCGAGCCATCCCCTGAGGTCCAGCAAGCAGCTAGGGATCTTGAAGCCATCAGGATTCAGGCAGCAGAGGGTGGCACAAGACTCGAGACCAGTGAGGAAGTGATGAAGCGTATCTCTGAGAACATTCCTGAGCTTGCCCAGAAATACCCAACGCAAGCCAAGAACCTGTATGAGATGCTTTATCCTAAGCAAGACAAGCTGACACCATCAGAGCAGATCGCAATGATGAAGCTGCAGCGTGAGGTTCAGGCCAGCGAAGTCGCTGGATATGGTGTAGCACCATCTGTGCAGATCGCTCAGGACTTCCGTGAGTTTGCCATCCCAACACAGGAGGGCATTGAAAAGCTGGATGAGCTTATCAAGATTGCTGAGAAGGGTATTTCTGGAAAACTGAACCCAACTGACCGCAGTAAAGCTCAAAGCATTCAAGCAAGATTGATGGGTGAGCTAAGGACTCAAATCGTCGGGGCTGGTGCTGTTTCAGAGACTGAGTGGGGCATTCTCAAAACAGTTATTCCTGATGTGACCAAGCTAATGTCATTTAGTGGTGTCAATGTGAAGCTGCTCAATAACCTCAAGTCAGACCTGAGCGCAAAGCTCACCAACAGAGCCAAATCAATTAGCTGGTCTCCTCTGCAAGGAACAACAGGGCAGGCACAGCGCCCTATGAGCAGGACTGTGTCCTACGGAATGTCAGGCAAGCCAGTAATGCAGTAATACAGTAATGCAAGAACTCTATCTCGAAGACTATGATGTTAACCTGCAGTTCCCAGACCAGATGTCTGAGGACCGCATTATGGAAATCATTCAGCGTGATTACCCTGAACCAGATGAGAAGCTGGTAGCTCGATTCGAGAACCCAGACACACCAGCGTCCTCCCTAACACGGGAGGACTTTTCTCGTTATAAAGCTGCAAAGCCTGAGATAGGTCTCTCAGACCTACCGGGCATTGCTGTGGACGCTGCAGTGATGACTGCCAGCAGGATCATTGAGAACCTGCCATCTGCGATTGCTACCTATGCCAACGTGTTTGAGCCCGGGACATCTGCTCGCACATTTATGGAGGGTGCTGCTCGTGGCATGTATGACACGGAGACCCTTGTCAAGATGGGGAACAACTACCTCAGGACTAAGCTGGCATCGTTTGGAGGCACATCAGAGAACGAGATGGACGAGGAGTTCAGGCGATTCCTTGGCATCAAGGAGCTGCAGAATGTTCGTGGAGCTATTGAGCGTGGGGAACAAGGAGCTTGGAATGAGTATGCAGAGTTTGCTGGGCTCGATGCTGCAAAGATTGACCTAGCCAAAGTTGACCAGAGGGCAGCAGAGATCACTGGTGAGTTCATTGACCCTACACTGTTAATCCCTGCAGGTAAGATTGGCGGAGCAGCTTCTCGAGCTATGGCTCGTGTGGCCTCAAAGCCTGTCAGGATGGCAGGCAGGGGAGCCGAGATTGCTGCTGAGTATGGCCGTGAAGCCATCGAGAGGGGCAAGAACGTGGTCAGAGGAGCCACTGAAGTGATTGATGATGCCACAGGGGGCTTGGGCAACGTAGTTGTCCCCGGCGGCGTAGCGACCGCTGTGGCAAGCGGAATAGTGGGTGCAGGCACTGCACAGACCCTTGGGGCTGTAGTGGCCGCACCGTCAATCCTCGACGTTTCTGGAGGCCTTCTCAAGGGCTTTGGTGAAGCTATGGCTCACACCCCAACAAGACTTGGTGGTCTTGGGCGTCTGGCATTGCATCAGCCCGACACAATTGCTGGCAAGATGGCTGGCAGGCTCAAATTCTTAGATACACCAATAGAGTATGCAGGCAGAGCAGCAGGCGGTGCTGCCATAGGTGCTGGATTTGGTGGGGCCATAGGGCTGGCATCTGGGGGCCTCGAGGGCCTTGCTGCTGGTATTGGTTCTGGTGGTGTGCTTGGTGCTGCTGGTGGCGGCCTAGGCAGAGCCGTGGAGGGTTTGACCGGGTCAGCACTCAGAAATGCTCAGGATGCAGACTTTGGAAGATGGATAGAGAGCAAGAGCCCAGAGGATAGAGCTAGGCTCGAGAATCTCTCCAGAGAAGACAGGATTGCACGTATGGATGCCGAGCAAATCCTGCTGCCAATTAATGCAGAGGTCAGGCATGTGGACCCAGATTTTGTTGTCGATGAAGCTGGCAACACTCTTGGGACTGCTGCTGGGTTTTACACTACAGAAGGTGAGAAGCCTATCATCTACCTGAACACACAGGCAGATGGCAGGACAATGCTCCACGAGACGCTGCACTCTCTAGCTAAGTTGGACGGCTTCGATGTTCTTATCTCAAACATCAAGAACACTGCCAAGCGGATGTATTCTCAGACTGAGCTGAATGACTTCATCAGGCAGTATGAGGAAAAGCTAACCAGAGAGATCCCATTGACTGGCGAGCAGGTCAAACGATTCAACGGATCGGCTGAAGCAAAAGCTGACTACATACTCGAGGAACTTGCTGCAGAATATTTCGTTAACTTCATCAAGGGCAAGAACAGTGACTACATCTTCTCGGGCAACTCATTCACAGAGGGCCTGCGTGGGATGTTTGCTCGATTCACCAAGGGTAAGCTAGATCGTGTCTATGACACTTTCAGCTCTCCGATATTCCAAAGCAGGATCAAGCAGTCTCGTCAGCTAGACGGCATGATGAATGATATGGTCAAGGCTCGACGCAGGGCTGGCCGTGAAGTTGAGGCATCATTCGATCAGCCCATCAAGACCTACAGCGATGCTGACTTGTCAGACGATCAAGCTTTTGAGGCTATGGTAGGTATGGGCATCGCCAAGACTGACAATCGTGGCCGCAGAGTCATGATGGGGGATGCTGAGCAGAAGCGTGTGGCTAAGGAGCGAGCTGCTGCTATTGATAAGGTTCTTTCTGAGTCTGAGGGTGCAGCACCTAAGCAGGAGCGAGTTCCCAAGGAAGAAGACATTGAGGTCGATGACAAGAAGACTCCGAAAGGCAAGAAGGAGAAGCCCAAGAAGGAAGAGAAGCCAAAGAGGGAAGAAAAGCCAAAGCAGGATCGCAAGAGAAAACCCGGGCTCACCAAGCAACCCAATGGTGACTGGGAAGGAAGCAGCCTGAGTGATGAGCAGTATCAGGCCCTGATGGATTCACCTGACATCCCTGACACAGTCAAGAAGGCTCTACAGGAACTGCAGAAGATTGCTACTGGCGATCAGTATGCCAACTGGACATACGCTGCAGCCACGATGAAAACAAAGCTGGGCAAGACTCGCTACAGGAACTTGCCTATCAGCAATCGTGACGGCCTGATGTATGACATAATTGTGAGCCCTAGGACTGGAACAATCTCTGGTCGCATTTTGGATATGTCTCTGCTGGAGACCAAGGCAAGAAGGCTCTATAGGGGGAGTGGCGAGATGCAGAAGCTGTTTGGGTCAGAGGCTAACATGTTTGCTGACCTGCATACCTACATCAATGCACTGACTGCTGGCGAGAAGCGCACAGCAGAAGTTCTAGGCAGCCAGCGCAAGAGTGATTTCCTGAACAAGATCCTTAGCATCAGAAACGTCAAGGGTAACCCAGAGATACCTGATGTTCCCCTGACTGCCGCACAACGCAGAAAATTTGAGGGTGGCAAGGACTTCCCTTGGCGTAGCTTCCGTTTGGATCGCATTGTATCAATGAGGCAGCGTGAGGGCAGGCCCATCATGTCCTTCTCTGAGGCTGCATACCAGAGAGGGCAGGTTCACTTCCAGCCATCTCCTGACTCTGTCAGCATCTCATCTACACCATACACACCAGCGATAAATGGTGGTGTTACCAGAGAGCCCGGAATCATACGATTTATCCCGGCATACCACGGGACTCCCCATAGATTCGATGAGTTCAGCATGTCGAAGATTGGGACAGGTGAGGGAGCATCTGCCTTTGGCTATGGTCTGTATTTCACAGAGACAAAAAGAGTTGCAGAGCAATACAGGGAGAACCTCACTCCAGATGTCATCGTAAACAAAGAGGTCATGCCGCCTTACTACAAGGTGTCAGGTGATCCGCTTGGAGCAGACGTTCATGTCATGATCAGGAACTACTTCCAGAGCCTCAATGGCGGCTATTCAAGCAAGGATCGCCTTGACTCAATGAAGCTGGATATACAAAGGAAGCTCATTGACATCGAAAATAAGCGAGGAAGCCTTGGGACCGCTCTTCAGGAACTCGATGAGTTCTTCTACAGGAACGGACAAGCTGGCAAGTCTGACATCGAGATTCCTACAGGATACTTGTATGAGGTCGATTTCGATGTCGATGATGCAAGTCTGTTGAGGTGGGATGACAATTACGACAGTCAGCCTGATCAGGTGAAAGAAGCTATTGATCGCATAGGGGATTCAGTGGGTGTAACACGTGAAAACTACACTCAGATTCTACAGGAAAACGAAAGGCTTGCAGAGGCTGCAAGTCAACTAGAAGGATTTGACACACCAGAGCAGGCAGCGTTTGAGGAGTATTTCAGGTCAGCAAAATACAAGGTAGCAAGGCTCTTCAAGGAGATACACAGCACTTGGTTTGATGGCAGCCCAATGAGAAGAAATCTCACAGGGGAGAAAATCTACGCAATGCTTGAGTCAGGTGATCTACTCACCTCTGACAGGCAGCGAAATGCTACCAATGCTCTCAAGGGATTTGGAGTCAAGGGCATTAAATACAAGGACGGTGTCTCAAGAAAAGCCAGAGGCGATGAGCAGACTGCCTTCAACTATGTGGCATTCGACGGTTCTGACATCAAGATCAAATACAGGAATGGCTTCGAGGTTGATATGGCCGCCAAGAAGGAGCCCGTAGTTGATACGCCTGAGTATCAGTTCTCTCCTGAACCAGACACCATACCTGAGGTGAGGCGACAGATGCAGGAGCCCATAGAATCTGGAACTCCTATGAATGGAGTGTTCACGCTTACGCCAGATGTCATAGCTAGATTCAGTCCCTCAACAAATGATCCCGGCGTCAACCTTGAGCAGTTAAACGGCAAGAAAGTTTTCTTCATGTTTGCTGACCGTATGCTAGTTGGTGATTACGTCACTCGGTCAGGTAAAGTGTTCAAGCTCAGAGGAGGGCCTGACCACCCAGATCTTGCAGACAATCAGGGCAAGATTGCTTGGGCCGTTGAAGGGGGGCCTATAGCATCTAGGCTCGATAAGGCTATAAGAATGACTGACGGTATTGGGATTGTTGTTCTTCAAGATGAGCTGGCAGTTGCGTCGAACAAGGACTACTCAGAAATCATGATGGAGGAGTTGAGGTATGACTTGCAGAACAATCCTGCAATCAAGAAGGACCTCAAGAAGCTGCTTGGGGATCTTTCTGAGGCGATCCAAAAAACATTTAAGACCAACAGACTCAGCAAGGAAGCCAGAGACAAGAAGGAAGCACAGAAAACTGGCAAGAAATTTACTGCACCAAAACCAAAGAAATGGGAATCGATTGAGATAGCAAGCCTCAAGGACCTCGAGGATGTGTTCCCAACTATGCCTTTTGAGGTCAGAAAGATTATGTGGCAGAAGTTCGCTTCCAAGAAATACAAGAACAAATACGGAGGCATTTTCTGGCAAGACGTTGCTCAAAACATATCCGCTTACAGGGACAAGGACGGTTATCGGACTGGAGACATTGTTAAGGTCATTCAATTCGACAAATCAAGCCCTACATCAATCGTTGATCCTAAAGATATGGGCTTGCCTGTTCACCCGTCATACAGGTATGGCGTTCTGGGTAAATCAATTTCAAATATCAGGGGAAGGCTGAGTGTGTTCGATTTGCTACGCAAGCAGCTTGAGAATCCGGTTGACCCGGTCACTGGAGAACCAAAGATACACCAGAGAGTTACCAGAGAGGGTGATGTGGGAAAAGCTGCCTTCAGGGCGTTAAGTATGAGGAGCCTAACCGCCCCAGAACTGCAGCCAACAATCACTCCCGGGATTCTTGACCCACGCACACATAAGAAGCCAGTAAAACAAAAGTATGACAGCTCAATGGGTGCGGCTAGGGTTGAGGCAATGAAGAAGGCCAGAGAGGAAGCCAACAAGTTCTCCCCTCAACGATCCCTCAATAATCGTGGTGGAGCCGTCTATACGACCGCTGAAGGCCACAGAGCGGTCCAGACCTCTAGCAGAGCAGGTGTGAGGGTCTACGGCCCTACAGGACGCCGTATAGGCCCTGTATTCGGCTCTGTAGAGGAAGCTGAGAGGTTCCTGAATAGGTAAACACAAAACTGCCGCAGCGTATCCAACAACACTGCGGCAGTTCAGTCGTATCGTTATGTCGTATGCCGGGGTCAAGCGTCCCTTCGCACAACAAATTTACCTGTCACCCCGAGGACAACGTGTCATCGGGCAGGCGTGTGTAGTCTTGCTTAGAGCAGGTTACGTGTCAACCCGATTTTCAGGCCTGAACACATAAGAATAACTGTCATACTTTGGTCCAGCACTGGATTCTTTCCTGATTGAGTAGGGCTTGAACCCCATATCTGCAGCCATTGATATGACCTCGCATATGGGCAAACCATACATGTGGATGTATGGGGGCTTACACTCGCTCATCTTAACTGTTTCAGGGATATCTGTGAGTTGGAATATTGCGGCAACCTTGGTTGCTTTCAGCATTCTCTTTATCAATTCCCTGATCTCATCATGCTTACAGTGTTGCAGGGTAATAACAGAGAAGAAGACATCAACCTCAGGGAACTCGCAGGTCACTTCTTGAAGCCTCAAATTTGGATGATGACTCCTGCAGACTTCCATCATCTTGGGGCTGACATCGATCCCGGTATACTCCCTGCACAGTTTTGCGACCTGAGATCCTACACGCCCAACACCCACACCAAGCTCTGCAACAGAGCAGTCACTCAGCTTCACACCAACGAAACTGAGTTCTTTCTCAATGCCTGATGCACATTGAACGCCTGATCTCCAGAACTGCTCGTTATCACCGTCCTTGTATTCTGGGTTTGTGATAACAGCAAAGTAGGGAGACTCTGATGCCCACGTGTCCCAGTTTTCTCTCATGCTCATGATGGATTGAATTTGATTAATGCTTCAGAACTCATGTCAACGCCTTGATCATTTCTTGCTCGCCAAGTCCCATTACACTGATGCCAGCCGATCCAGTTATGGCGGCTTCTGCGGCACAATGCCTCGAAAGGGATTATTCCGACTCCATTCTCTGGATGAAACCTTCCATTGAACTCATCCTTCGACATGTGGACTTGATGGTTTGTGGCAAAGTCAAAACCAGTTTCATGTCTGACAAGCTTGCTGAACATGCCAACACCAGCCCCCTCAAGAAAATCCACAGTCTTGGCGTGAGTGGCTTTGTTTTCTAGCTGGCCATAGCTCCACGAGACTGCCTTGTCCAGAGCCTTCTTCATGATGCTAGAATGCTTCTCGGCATAAAAGAAAGCATCACTGACATGACCGTGAATCTCTGTTGCGAACACGTAATTGCAATCTTCCACTGAAGGGACTGGCCCGTAGAATTCGACATCGCAATCAGAATACAGTCCACCGTTTTCGTGGATCATGTGGAACCGCATAACTTGAGCCCACAGGATTTTGCTGAAGCGAAACAGGTCTTCAAAAGCACCATTGCATGACTTGAGAGTCACAAGTCTAGCCTCGAAGTTCCCTTTGTTGTGGTTTGCGAACGAGGACATATTAACTGCCCAGTGCCTTGGCATAGGGTTTGTCTCGTTCTCACCGTATATGAAGTAACAGCTATTCATTGTCCGTGCTGTAATTGTAAATCTCTCTCAATCGCTTTAGGGCGTGATCAAAAAACCCTTGGTCAGGTTGCTCTATCGCTGGCTCGACCCTGTCTATGAGCACATCCTTGAAATGCCTGTTATATGAGTCGATGTCCCCGAATTCTCCATCCTTACCTATATACTCACCTAGGTTAGCCACAGTAGACACTGGAACCTGACCGTGTTTGATCATGAGTGCAATAAGGCAGGCATCGCATTCAGGTCCAGACCTGAAACCAAAACCGTGAGAGTTAAGCCAGTCCCTGATCTTGTCGTAGTAGTCTGGCTGCTTGTATGTATGATATATCTCAGCCGCCTTCATCAAGTCGTCTTTCCACACATCCCACTTGCTCCGACACAGTCCGTAGCAGACAAGATGACCACAAGTGGTCAGGCTGTTGTAGTATTTTGAGTGCTCTTCCCCCTTCCTCTCACTGTAGCACATTACAAGACCGTATCTGTCGTCATCAGCAGACATGACAAGCATCTTGTTGATTGTCCTCCAGAAGGCAAAAGTTGGAACAAAATCATCACACAGACATATGACTGCATCATAGTCCAGAACATCAAACAGCTTTGCCTTGATGGAAACATTGGAAACAGATGGGCCAGCATTAGAAGCACCCCAGTGTATTGTGGCTGCTGGGATCTGTTGCTTGATCACCCTGTAACACTCCACGTTCAGGCAGGATGATTTCTTGTCTATCAGCCCGTCCTTCGACTTGATGGGGCTATCAAGAAACACGTGAACATCCCAGCCCTGATCGCACAGCGCAACTGCTTGGAGTGCCTGCCTAAGGTAGCTAGGCCTATTGTATGCTTGAACGGCAATGGCAGTCTTCATTTGACTTTCTTCAGCTTCTCAATCATTTCCTTGCCTGCATCACCGCAAGACTTCAGCCCCTCCATCAGAGACCTCGCCTGATGCCTGTTCAGCTTCTTGCTCTTCAGCATCCGCTTGCAGTAGGCTATGTAGTCAGGGATATCATTCATTGCCTCCACACTAGGCATTGCAGGAGGCAGCACGTATGGGCCATCAGGCCAGCTAATTGACTTAGCACTAAACATACGCACTGCCTCCTGAACTATCTCAGGGAGCTTGTGGTAACAGTCTCTCCTAAGAACTGGCATCAGACAAACCCGTAGGCTGATACCGTTAACGGTTCATCAGGCGTGTAATCGGGCCACGCCTTCAGTGTTAGGCAGCTCTTAAGGCTATCGTAGGCCTCGTCTAGCTCCCTTCTGGCTGACTCTAGGTCAAACTCCGTGAACTGCAGCAGAGAGCTTCTGTAGGGCCACTCAGTCTCAACCACAGCCCAATACCACTGAGCGATCTCAATCCCTGCAGCCTTGCACAGGTCTGTGTAGTTACATTGCTGCCATAGATACTTGAGCGACCTTGCAGTCCTGACGAACTGACGAGGGTCAGCTCCTCCGCCTCGAGTGGTCTTCAGGTCAATCACAACAGGCCCTGCCTTCATATCAATCCTGCACTTCACATCGCAGATGCCACGGTAGTCTTTCGCAAACACACTGACCTCGGGATGAAAGTCCTTGATGTCTCGCACTACTGGCAGCTTCCAGAATCGATCTGCAATTGCCTTCACTGAATCCAGCTCAGACTGTTTAACAATCTGCTTGCCTGCCTCGGCCTGCTCCGACCACCACTCACGGTTTGCCTTGAGCCTGCGGTCCTGCTTGTCATCTGGGCAGACTGAGTAGATCTTGTCAAACTCATCACGCTCGAGGATGTAGCTGTGAGCCAGCCTACCGAAAGCCATTGCTGGACTGTCGATGGCTGGTG